>PPYE01412047.1_pt1 | contig 37536 bp, 41 predicted proteins | sample 1559881 | NCBI WGS metagenome assembly PPYE01 (sample SAMN08240022, study PRJNA423297) | Human gut metagenome, whole genome shotgun sequencing project. | reverse complement strand
ACGCCCATATCGCCCACCCGAAAGCAGTACGGATTTTTTACTTTGCGGAGCACCTGCGCCGCCCGCTGTTCTCTCGGAACCGTGTTATCGAAGGCCAGCCCGGACACGTCAACTAAGTCCTTTTTGTTGACTGCCGTTATATCAACGCCCGCGAGCTCCGTTAAATGAATTTGTTGTTGCATGGATATTCGCCCCCTTTCTTCCATGTGTATGTCATTCCCTGATTGTCCTATGAGGAAATGGCAAAAGGCGGCCCATTCTCACGCGCCGCCCTTTGTCATCTGCTCATAAGACCTCGGGCCAAGTTGGCCCGAGGCCAGAGCAGAGAAGAAAGGTTTAGTAGGGGCTCTGGCAATAGTGCTCGTCCGCTTCTTCAATGGATTTCATATCGAAAACCCAGTGAAGCTCACGAATCACCCGTTTAATATCCTCGGGCTTGAAGTCACAGTTTTCCATCGCCCAAATGACGTAACCACGGCAGGCGTTGTTGCTCCACCGCTCGGTCAACATCATATCCAAAGTTAAATCTTTTTCCATTTCGATTCTCCCTATCAAAAAATAGGTGGAGCGCAGGGCCGGGAAGTTTTGGGCTGTTATCAGACAGAATATCCGGCCCGGCGCTCCTGATCGTTTGCTTCGACAGATAACCCGGACGGGCGGCGGCTTGTCCACCCCATAGGAATTTCACCTCTCCCCATTCTTATGGCAAGGCGTTCTCAATGCCTGCGACGGCTCACGGCCTTTGGCCGCTTCAACGCTCGGACTATGACTAAACGCAAGTATCAGGGTTTGTTTGCTTTATCCGGCGGAACCTGCCACGGCCCGCCTGCGGCATGGGCCTTGTCGCTCTCTCTATTCTCTGGCAATAGAGGTCATGGCGGGTCTGTCACTCAGCATACGCACCCTTCGTATCCGGGTATCTTTTTATGAAATTGTCAAGCTACACGGGGGAGCTTCAAGCCTCGGGCCAACTTGGCCCGAGGTAGTTATCCCTCTCAATAGCCATGAGATTTTCCGGGCGATTGTTCCGCTTATCAAAGCGTATTTTTTAGAAACTTTTCCATGTTCCGAAGCCCACGCACTATGCTTTCGGAGACACGGCTTTTCGCTACACCTTCGGCCCGCGCAATCTCGGTTTTACTCAAGCCGAGTATGTAATGGGCGTAGACCCTCCGGCCCTGCGTATCAGGGAGAGCGTTCAGAGCGGCGCGGAGCTCCTGCGCCGTAATCTTGCGCTCGTAAAGCTCACAGGGAGACAGGGCAACAAAAAGAGCTTCGTGCTCAATACCGTCCCCGGCGTCCAGCGAAAAATATGCCTTGTTCCAGTACACACGGCGGATATAGTTCCTCTCCATGCGCTCGGCCTCGGCCAGAGCCGCCGCCACTTCGTCAGAGATTTCCACAAACAGGTCATTATGATAAAACGGGTAGAGATCCCGCAAGTTAATTTTCTTCATGGTGATACCTCCATTTCGGTTTTGATGGACGAGTGAACCGAAATGGAGAGGGAGGGGAGCGGCAACGGGGCAGTTCCCGTTGTATCGGAGATAAAGGCCAACTTGGCCCGAGGATACCCCGGGGGAAAAGAAAAACGCTCGGCTGGTATATAACCAGACGAGCGAAAAAATGACAATTTTCGATTGTACAGAGAACATAGCTATCCCAATAAGCTACGAAACTTTTTTTAGTAAGTTGATATTTGGATTAATTTGTTGTATGTGATATAGCATGGCAGCTCCTTTTTATGCCACCATGTCTACAAGAAGCGTGATTTTAAGACGCTCCCGTTATCTTAACTGTTCAAAAGGACACGGCAGCCTTGAAATTTATTTGTTTCAAAACCGACGCATCGTTTAAGAGACAACACGAAATATCCCCGTAGCAACAGTTTTTCCTTGGGCGCTGTAGCGGGCGGAAAACTCGTGGACTTCGGGCCAACTTGGCTCGAAGTATGCAGTTATAAAAAGAGCCGATAATCAATGAGTATTCTCACGATTATCGGCTCTGCGTCTTAGCGCCCGGCTCTTTAATGATACATATATTTAGTTGTCTTACATTGATAATAGTTTCCTTTTTACACTTCGGACAAAAGAGGGGAAAATTTTCAAGCACTGTATCTAACCGCACTTTTAATCTTGTTTTGTTGTTACAGATTGGGCACAATAACCATTCTTCTTTCATTAAAATATTAGCTCACCTCACAGTCTTTTTCCAGATAAAACATATAATTGTTCCAATTAGTGCTATCGCTCCCATGGTGATATAAGGCAATTCAATACTACGCTCATACAGATACCCAGCCAGCAGGGGGGCAATGACTTTGCTAAGATTTCCGGCGGTGCTGGCAAAGCCCATGAGTATTCCTTTGCGCTGATTGTCCGCCTTGGAAAGGCTTGCGTTTAGTGTGGGTACTGTTAAAGCGGAAGATACTGCAAATAGACCGAAAACAACAAGTACACTGATAAAGCCAGATGTTAATGCCATGGCAAAGGCAACCAGTGCTTTACAAAATATGCCTATCAGTATTAGTAGCTTATCGCCCGTCTTATTTTCCAAAGGGCCGGTAAAAAACCCCTGTACTACAATTAAAACCCCTGCTACCACCATCCAAACAACACCAACTTGCCCGGTGGTAAATCCAAACTTATCAACGACATACAGCCCCGTAATACCCTGCAAACCGGTTTGACAGAAGTTTACGATAAAAATAAGGATCAGAATAATTCCTGCGGAGCCAAACAGCATGCTTTTCAGGGCTAAAAAATCAAAAGAATCTTTTTTGTGCGGATAACCTGACCTCTCTATGGACTCTGGCAGAACTGTTGCAATGAGTAAAAATGCAATAAATGAAATTCCGGCTCCTGTAAAGAATGGAAGTGCAAGTGAATAGCCAGCCAGAATACCGCCAAACAACGGCCCTAACATAACACCTACACTCATTGCAGCTCCAAGCTGGCCCATATTCTTGCTTCTTTCGTCCTCTGTGCTGGAATCACCTACATAGGCCAAGGACGCAACTGACGTAGCAGATGATAAAACACCAGATAAAGCACGGGCGATAAACAGTGTCCAAAAGGAGGAGGCCAAGCCAAACAGCAATAAGCTAATTGTATAGCCCAACATGCCAATGCTGATAATCGGCTTTCTGCCGATTCGGTCGGACAGCACTCCCCAAAACGGGGCGCACAGTGTTTGTGTCAGCGCATATATGGCCGTGAGCCAGCCAAGTTCTTTGCCACCCGCTCCGAGGTTTTTCATGTAAAACGGCATAACCGGAATAATCAGGCTATATCCTAACGCAATTACAAAAGTTGCAAGCTTCAAGGCAAAAACAGGCGTTTTATTCATTGAGTGTCACCTTCCCTGTCGCGCCGTCCACTGTTATCATTTGTCCGTTTTGTATGGTTCGCGTGGCGGTGTGCGTTGCCATGACAGCGGGGATACCATATTCACGGGCAACAATACTTGAATGGCTAAGAGGGCCGCCAATGTCTGTTACAATCGCACTTGCGGAGGCAAACAACGGCGTCCATGCGGGAGTTGTGGTAACGGCGATCAAGATACTTCCTGGCTGGAATTTCTCAAAATCTGCCGGGCTGTTCAGTACACAGGCGGGAGCCGTAACAACGCCTGGGCTGGTTCCTATGCCCGTCAATACAATTTTCCCATCTTTCTGTATTGGGGTTGCATGTGATACGGCTTTTTTGCTTTTTTCCGGCAACATGGAAGGCGCCACATAACCTCGGAATGTATCATGCTCCGCTTGCCTGGCAGGAATTGCCTCACTCAGATTGGATAGGGGTATATTTTTATCAAGCTGTGTTATGAGCGTTTCCAATTCTGTTTTTGTGAGCCAGTAAATATCGTCCAGATGTGAAATGGCTCCACCAGTTAAGAGACGTTCAGAAATTTCTTGTAACATACGGCGAATCAGCGGGTGCCCCATCCCCATCAAGTAAATAGCGTTTTCACGCATGGGGGCAGTATTTTGTGCCCAATGGAGCAGCTTCAAAAACAGCTTTTTTCGGTGGCCGCCTATCTGTTGCAAAATCTCTTTTTCGGCTTGTTTCCTGCGCCTTTCAAATGTGATTTGGCGCGAATACGGATTTTCCCCTTTTTCCTCCAAATATGCTTTTATGGATTCAAAAGTTGGCGTAAGCATCTCCTGTGGTGTGGCATATGCAAAATCAAATTCATACGCAGTACAGCCAAATTCTTTGAAATAGGCGTTAATTCGACTTTTCCACTCTATCCACACCTCCTGCGAAACTTCCGCAGGCAAAACGGAGGACTTGAAATCTTCTGCTATCTTTGTTGCAGGATTGCTTTTCAGATAGACGCTTAAAGTGTTATTTTGCTTTGCCCATTCCGAAAGGTCCCACAGGTTCTTTTCCGATTGTAGCGCAATCGTATCAAACCCAAGCAAGAAAACGGAAGTGTCTGTTATACCAGCACGGCGGGCCGTACCCTGAAAGAATTTTGTGAATAACGTTTCGCTGATAGATGCGGCGGGCAATGTAAGCTGAATCCTTGTGAAATAAATACATGCGGCGTAAAATACGGCTTGAATGCCCTCCATAATTTGCTGGGCGCTTAACGTATGCAGGGACGTTTCATCCCACTGCTTCACCACATCTTCAAATTCTTTTCTTGCCGCTTCAAAGCGCATAATGCTGTTCGTAAGCGTCCGGCGCAAAGAGCGGGGGGAAAGAGATTTTACAGCAATTAGAAGAGGCTTTGCCTTAGCGGAAAGATAGACATAACCATTGATTATCGTGTATGCCCCGTTGTCTGGCAGTAGCTTTTTTGCGCTTGTATCAAACATATCCACCCATAAAAGCGCCGATGCACGGTTGACTAATTCAAGGCCAAGAGTGGCGAACAGGGGTGTGACTGGGTTTGGCAGGTGTTCTGCCAAACTGCCCTTTGTGTAAACTACATTCTTTTCCGGCAATACCCACTCCGGTGGTAAGACAGTAATGGGGCGAGCCTGAACAATATACAATTTATCTTTTTCCAGCGCCCATTCTATATCCATAGGCATTCGATAATATTTCTCAATTTTATTTCCAAGCTGCGTCAGCCGCATGACTTGATTGCGGGTAAGGGCAGGTTTTTTACGGAGCCGTTCGGGGACAGAGATTTCTTCCGTTCCGTCTAAGGTGCGAGCCGTCATAATCTCTTTGTTTGCCACTTCATATGACACGATTCGGGTAGTGCTCTTATCCGTAACGATTGTATCAGGGGTGACTAAGCTGGAAACCACCGCTTCACCAAGTCCCCATGCGGCGTTTATAATCATTTCGTTACGTCTGCCGTTCATGGGGTTAATTGTAAACATAACACCAGAAGCATCAGAAAACGCCAACTTTTGTATGACTACGGCAAGGGCCACAAGCTCCTGCTTGATATTATTCTTTATACGGTAAGCAATCGCACGAGCTGTCCACAGGGATGCCCAGCACCGCTTTACAGCTTCAAGGATTTCGTTCTCACCTTGTATATTGAGATAAGTGTCCTGCTGGCCCGCAAAAGAAGCATCGGGTAAATCCTCGGCGGTCGCGGAGGATCGGACAGCCACCGAAACATTTCCTAATCCGGCATAAGCGGTTTTTATTGCCACCGACACTTCCTGCGGCATTTTTCCATTATGAAAAAGTTGACCAATCTGTTTAGATATATCTTCAAGTTGATTGGTACTGTTGGAATCTATGCCCTCTAGTAATGCTTTAATGTAAGGCTGAATTTGGTTCGTTTCAACAAAAAGTCGGTATGAAGCAGTTGTAACATGAAAACCGTCCGGCACAGGGATACCCGCTGTCAATAGCTTTGATAAAGACATACCTTTTCCGCCGACCATTTCAAGGGTTGCCTGTTTATGCAATAAGGGTAGAGTATAATAAATCATAATAATTCACCTCCATCATTCATAATTCCGTGTAGAAATATATTGATTGTTTCGTCCAGCATCTTTTCCTCACTGGCTGATGGCCGGGAAGTATAGACAATGGAAAGCATGGAGTTAATCAACAAGCGCACCATAAGGTCAGCATCTGTTTTGCGAAAAACACCTCCGGCCACTCCGCCTTCAATCACGGTTTTGATAGTATTGTGGTATTCGTAACGTATTGTTTTCAGACGCTTTCGATACTCTTCTTCTAGGTAGTCAGATTCGGCATGTAGCCACATTAGTACAGTCCTATACTGATGTGGCACTTTAAGCTGGTTGTGCATGATTTTTCTAAGGCATAGTTCCGGCAAAGGTTCATTTTCAATAATTTTGTGAACCTGCTCTATGATTTCTTCAAATTTTTTTTCGATTGCGTATATAGCAATCTCGTCTTTTGTTTTGAAAAAATCGTATAGACTGGACTTTCCCATTTTCGCTAAGTCAGCAATTTCCCGCATAGATGTTTTTTGAAACCCATTTTCAGCAATAAGGCGCAACGCAATATCAACTATTTCGTCTCGGCGTGTTGCTTGTTGTTCGGGTGTAAGTGTAATTCCTTTTGGCATCTGACAAAACCTCCTTGTAGCGACCATTGGTCGTTTATTGTATTTTAATTATATAGCGACCGATAGTCGCTTGTCAAGATTAACATTTTTTCCTGTATATACTGCCCAATAGAAAAGGGACGTTTAGGTCATGACGCTAAACGGCAAGCGATGCAAGTGTCTATACACTTGCGAATTTTCCACGTTCCGGCTCCCGCCGAAACCTGAAAAATCCCGCTTGTTGGGGCCAGCCCCAAACCCTGCCAAACCTCGGGCCAACTTGGCCCGAAGCTCCGGCGCTCTGCTCGATTGGTAGCGTCTCATTCGCTATCGCTCCTGTTCCTTATTTTTCTCCTGCCCGGTCAGGCCGAGCAGATAATCAATGTTTGCTTTTGCCGTTGTGACTTCCCGCATATCTTTCCGGGCCGCCCGGTACTCGGCGTATAGCTCCTTTTTTTCTGCCGCCAGCCTGCGGCCTTCCTCCTTCTGCTTATCTATCTTCGGGAGCTTCGCCCCGTCCAGAATGGCACTCATTTTGGCCCGAGACGCCCGGTAAATTTCAATATCTGCCTCATGCTCCGCAAGGAATTTTTTACTGTACCGTGAAGCCTTGTACGCCTCAAACACGGGGCGGGTCTTAGCGTAGTTTACCGTGGCTCCTTTGAGCTCCGCATTGGCGGCAAGCGAGGCCTCCACTGTTTTGATTTTTCTGGCCAGAACGTGAAAACGCTCCGTAGCCTCTCCGGCCTTTTTCTCCAACTGCTCATACTCCGTCAGGCCGTTGTCCTGCAAGTAAGCCAGAGCCGCCGCCATCTGCTTTAGGTTGAATACTTTTGCCCACCGCTCATAGGCCGGGCCTTTTCCTTGAAGCCGGTTCTGAATGTCGATAATCAGGTTGAGCCTGCGGCCCGGCTTCACAGGCTCCGCCGCCCGGCTGGAGGGCAAGGGGGCGCGGCCTTCGATAACGGCCCGTATATCCTCCGGGCCATAACCTTCCCCGAGTGTGGAGGCCCGGCAACGGGTAAACCGTTCCTGTCCGGGACAGCGAAACGAGAGAGAACCGCCGCGCCCGTGTTTGACCTCGTAGCCTGCCGCCTTCATCAGCGAGAGAAACGCGGCGAAATCGGCGGGCTTCTGCAAGAGGGCCGCGTCGATCTGCGCCCGCAGCCGCTCCTGAAAGGTGGGCGGTTTGTTGTCCCCGAGCCATTCCCCGTAATTCTTAAACTTGCCCTTACTCCGGGGCTTTGGATTTTTCACAATCGAAAGCCCGTGTTCCAGACAGATCCGGTCGCTTACCCGCCGGATTGCAAAGGAGCTGTTCCAGAAATTCCGAAACTTCCGGGCACAGTCCAGAGACGTTGAATTGTAGTAAATGTGGTTGTGGACGTGGGCCTTATCAATATGCGTTGTGACAATAAAAGCGTGTTTGCCTTTTGTCCAGCTCATGCCGAGCTCGTAGCCGATACGGTTTGCTTCTTCCGGGGTCACTTCTCCGGGGAGAAAGGATTGCCGTATCTGATAACATAAAATGTCCTCGTCCCACTTCTGCACCCGGCCCGTGATGGCCTTATACTTGCTCTTAGAAAGCAGAAATTCCGCGTCCACCGTGGCCGGGTCGCACTCATAAGCGGAGATAAGTTTGCCGCCCCGGGTCTTGTCGGGATTTTTGCCATAGTCAATACAGTCCTTGATTGCCTCCGCTATCGTCTCTCCGGCGTTGATATGCCGGGTAAAATGGCGGGTAGTTGCCATGTCTCACCTCCATTCCATGAAGAACGGCGGCCCCGCAGAGCCGCCGTTTTGCCGTTCCTGCTTCGGGCCAACTTGGCCCGAAGTCCTGCTGTCTGTCAGCTTGTGATGAACCGCCGGAGGGAATAGTTAAGCCCGTCCAATGCGCTGATGATACATTCCGCGATAGCCGGGAGCCCATAGGGCGAGAGCAGGAAAGCCAGGACGAGAAACGCCACGCCGCCGACAGGCTGATGTTGGAGCACGAACAGGCCCACGGCAATCAGGGCCAGCACCCCGGAGGCCAGAGACAAAAGCCACCCGGCCACATCAAACAGGAACATCAGCACCGCCACCAGAAGAGGCAGAACCAGCAGGAACGGCAAAGCAAAAATCTTAAATATCAGTCTCATGTAAACAGCCCCTTTCTTTGTTTTATCCTACTATAATTTTACCATTTCAGGGGCCGGACAACAATGTTGTCGGGACTTTGCAAATCTTGTCCCGGCATACTTCGGGCCAAGTTGGCCCGAAGTCCATAGGATATAAAAAGAGAGGGAAAAGCCGGAACGCTTTTTCCTCTCTGAAATTTTTTATACACCTTTGACCAAAAAGGCGTACTAAAATAGCCCTACAAATTGGAATTTGATAAACAATTACATACCGACTATTTTTCTAACTGTATTCGCCGTTCTTATCGTCAATTTACTGCCGATATTTGCGCTTGCTGTTTTAGACCACCAGTTTGTTTTTTGATAATCTTTCCGGCTGAAAGACCAGAATACAGTTTCTTTGTATTCCTCTATCTTTTCTAATCCCTCTTTAGGCTCTCCGATTTCGTTATATACATCTTTGAATGTAGCAGGCGGCATGATAAAAATTAGATTGTCATAAATCTCCTTACTTTCATCTCCCCACCAGTCGGGCGCATGATATAAAATGTCCTCAAGTTCTTCCTTTGATATGACAAAAACAGGAATATCTAAACTAAACTGATTTTTGATCATTTCCTCAATCCGGCTTGCAGTCTTGATTGTATCGGCTTCATCACTTGAAAAAATCACATTACCGCTGTTCAAATAGGTTTTGACATCTGTATAATCAAGTCTTTCAAAGCCCTGCTTTAATTCTGCCATTGACACTTTGTTTTTGCCGCTTATATTGATACTTCGCAAAAATGCAATATATCTTTTCATCTATGCTGACACCTCCACACAAATTCCGATTTATCATTCTGCACATTATCCGCCAAAGGCGAACTTATTAGTACCGAATCAAGTATACAATAGCTCAAACAATCCGTCAATCTTCGGGCCAACTTGGCCCGAAGCTCCCGGACAGAAAAAAAGCAGGGGAGCGAAGGCCCGGCCCCCGCTCCCCATGCTCACAGTTCCACAATGGCGGATAGCTGTTTCAGTATGTCATTCATGCGCCCCCACAGCTCGGCGTAGTCCTGTTGAAGCCCGGCAATCTCGTCCGGGTACACGCCGTAGGTGTTGGCGTGGATCGCCACCTGATTCAGATTGTTGGAGCAACGCCGTTGCAGGGAAACCAGTTCCCGGACGGGCGAGAGGTCAACATGGAGGATATAGCCGTTTAAGGCCATCTTGCGGACAAAGGCGCTCATATTGCGGACGCCTGCTTCGTCCATGCGGGCGTGGAGCTGTTCCAGTTCCTCCGGGGACACCATCACATAAAGCGGGATATTCCGCCTGCGGCGGGGCATTACCGTTCCTCCCGCTCCCGGCTCCGCTTGTGGTGGGGCGGCTCCTTTACCTTATCCAGCGGCTTTTCCAGTTCCGGGGGAACCGGGGCGGGTGGCGTGTTGTTCAGCACACCGTCAATCATGTTGTAATTCTGTTCAGCGGAGAGCTCCGCCGACTTCAAAGGGTTATCCTTTTCCTGCATAAAATGCCTCCTATCTTTCCTCATGGGCGGGGCCGCTTTTCTTTGCGGGCGGCTCCTGATGTTCCTTTGCCTGCTTCGAGCCCTTGCGGAGCTGGGCGGCAATCGAAAGTTTTTCTCTGCGCTCCGCCTGTAATTCCTGCATAATTTCAAACCGCTCCGCGAGCTGTTCCGGGGTCACAAAGTCTTTCAGCACATAGGAACCAAAATCCGGGTGGAACCAAGTCAGCCGTTTGCGCTCGGAGAAATGGCGGCTGTCCTCCCATTTTCCGAGGGCCTGTGTCTGTTCCTCCATGCGTTTTTTCAGGTCGGGATTTTTCCGGGAGGGTTTCAGTTCGTAGTCCTCCATCTGCTTATCTGTCAACGGCTTTGCGTAAATCAGTTCGCCCCACGCCCGGAAGGCTTCCCCCGGTATGGGAATACGAAAATCACAGTCATAGTTTTTAATCTCCACGGGCTTGTTGTCGGGCGGTTCAGGGAACGTCCATATATCCACTGGCCGCTGTGTAGAGTAGTATTTATACCCGTCCAAATCATTCCTCCTTTCCAGCCTCGGGCCAACTTGGCCCGAAGTCCTATTTGTTACGATTTACCCCACAAAACAGGGGTAAGACGTAGATTGATATTAAGACCGCTCAAACCGGGCGCGGAAAGCCCGGAAACACAGGGGTTTTACAGGGCCTAATCGTAACGCCGCCCCCTGTTTTTCTCCCGCTTTTTCCGCATACGCGCCCGGCTCCGGCGGCGGTTGCCCTCGGCCTTGCAGGCTTCGGAACAGTAAGCTTGCCGTCCCTCGGGAATAAAGGCCCTCCCGCATACGGCGCAGCGCCTTATTTCCGGCCCCGCCGCCTCCCCCGTAAGGGAGGTTTCCAGCACCGGGGCCAGAGGCAGCACCGCCGCCCGGAAGTAACGGCACAGGCTCCCCGTCCACCATTTGCCAAGCATATAGCAGGGGCAGTCCAGCGGGAGACAGCCGTATTCGCTGTCATAGTTGGCGCACATACCCGTAACCAGCCGCCGGATTGTTTTTCTCTCGTCACGGGTCAGCTCCCGGCACATCACCGCTTCGGGCCAAGTTGGCCCGAAGTCCTGCGGGGCTCCACAATCAGAGTGCGCCGCTTCTTCCTGCAATCGCCGCCGCGCTCCCGGCAGGCGGGGCAGGGCTCCGGGTCGTGCCGGGAGGGCCGGGGAACCTGCTTCATCATTCGTTCATAGGGGCTGTCGGTAAAATTCATTCTTCGTCCTCCTTCCCCGGTTCGTCTCCTTCCTCCGGCTCGTCCTCGTCCCACGGCGGAAGGTCGTTGTCCCCGTCCGGCTCGTCCCCTTCTTCCTCAAAGTCGATTTCTTCCTCGTCCAGATCGGGGGCCTGATGTTTCGGGCGGTAAACCTTGAAGTACCAGCCGGCCCCGCCGCCGATGACCGCCACGGCCAGCACCAGAAGGATTGTCCCAATGGGACTGTCTTTCTTTTCGGGCTCCGGGGCGGGGGCGGGTTCCGGCTCGTCGGCGGGCTCCTGCGGCACAGGTGTGGGCTCCGGTTCCGGCTCCACCGCCTCGGGCTCCTTCTCACTTTGCGCGAGGGAGAGCAAATCCTTTTCCGTCACAGCGTCGAGGAAATAGACGTTTTCGCTTGTGCGCTGTTTGTCAATGACCAGAAAGAAAACGTGCTCGTCCGGGGTCTGAATGGTATAAAATTCTTTTCCGTCCTCGTCGGTGGCGTTGTCAACCACTGTGCCGGTTCCCTCCGGGGTGAAGGGCTTCGCGGTGGTGGTTTCCTCCTGTGCGGGCGGTTCCTCTGTGGGCTCGGTGCTCTGCGCGTAGGCCGGAAGGGAAAAGACAGGGAGACAGAGAAAAACGGCGGTCAGCGCCGCCGCCATACGGGATTTAGTTTTCATCATCAGCCGGTTCCTCCTTTCTTCCGCCGGACTTCGGGCCAACTTGGCCCGAAGCGGCAGGGGCCTTTTTCTGCTCCTTCAGGAAGTCGGCCAGCGCGGCGGGCGTCAGGTTGAGAGAACGCACCAGCTCGACAATCTCTGTGTTTTCCAGTTCGGTTTTCTGGCGTTCCAGCTCCCGGAGCCGGGACTGCTGTTCGCTGATTTTCGCCTTGACCTTCTCAATCTCGGCGCATACCTTGTCAATTTTACTGCTCATGCAAAACCTCCTTTTTCAGTTGAGCCGCCCGAAGGCGTAAAAATGTTCCTGCCAGTAGGACGTGCCGATACTGGCATATTTGATGGGGTCGCCACAGTGAATCATCATATTGTCGCCCACATAAATGCCGACGTGGGAGACAGGCCCGGCGCTGTCATAGGTGCGGGTAAAGAAAATCAGATCTCCGGGCCGGGCTTCACTCTTTGGAATAATAGCGCATTGGTTGTAAATCCCAGTTGCCGTGGTGCGGGGCAGGTTGTAAACGCCGGAATGGGTGTATACCCAGCACACGAAGCCCGAGCAGTCAAAACTTGTGCTCGGGGAGCTCCCGCCCCACACATAAGGGTAGCCCAGGTACTTTTCCGCCTCGGCAATCAGGGCGGCAAAATCAGGGTCGGTCAGGGCCTCCCCCGGTATCTCGTAGGAGGGGCCGGGGTCGGTATCGCCGCCCGTGTAAATGTTATCCCACAGATAGGGCTTGTTGCCCTTTGTCCACATGGTAGCCGAATAGAGCTCCTTTTGGTCGGCGGTCAGCCGCTCGTTGATAACCACGGGCAGGGTGCGGTTTTTCAGGGTGACGGTGAGAATGTAATACTCGTAGGGGACTTCATAGGTGTCCGTATGGCTGTTGCCTTCCTCGTCCGTCCATGTATCGGTTTCCGTGCGGTAACGGATTTCCACCGTCTCGGTCAGGGTCAGCTTATACTGTGCGTCAAACACGGCTTGAAGCTCCTCCTGCACCTCGGCGCGGGTGTAGGATTGGAATTTTGCGGTTAAGTAGGAGGCCAGTTCATAGGGATTGTGGCCCAGCTCGTCCACCTGATAGCGGTACTCGTCATAGCCGGGGTGGGTGCCCTCGATATTGGCAATTTCGTCCGCCATCGCCCGCTCTAATGCCGTGTAGTCCTCGTCGGCCCCTAACAGGTCGCTGTCCTCGGAACCGTAGGAAGTACCTAAAACAGCGTTCATGGCCCCGCCCCCAATCATGCCGGGGAGGGAGGATAAAGCGCCCATCAGCAGCATGACCACCAGAAGGACGGCAAGCACAATCAGGACGCCGACCGGGTGGCGTTTCACAAAGAGGGCTACACGCCGGGCCAGCCTTTCCGTGGTAACGGCGGTTTTCTCCGCCGCCTTTGCGCCCTGCTTCGCCGCCTCCCGCGCCCGCTTGGCATACTCCCGTTTGAGTTTCCACTTCTGCGAGAAACGGGACAGGGGATTGCTGTATAGCTCCGGGTGTTCCTGCGCGGCGGTGTGAAACGCATAGTCCGCACTGGCTCGGATTTCTTTTTTCTCCCACTTCACCACGCTTCGGGCGTGGCGGGTACGCCACCGCCTTTTGGCAAACCGGGACACCTTGCGGATACCTGTCTCGGCCACAAGCTCGGATTTGTGGGCTCCTTCCACGCCCACATTTTCATGTTCCACTTCATGTATCTTGTTATGGGCGTAAATCCATGCCCCGGTGCGGGCGCTTCGGGCCAGCCTGCGGGGGATACCGGGCTCTTTGGGCGGCTTCTGTGCGTCCAGCTTAGTCCGGGCCTTGCCGAGCTTTTCCCCGGCTTTTTCAGCCCGCGCCTTTGCCTTCTCCGTCTTTTTCCCTTCCCGCGTCTGCGGCCCTTCGCTGTCTGTTTTGCCGGGGTCTGCTCCTGTCCGGGCCTCCCCGGCGCTGTCTCCGGGCGGCGGCTCCCCTTCACGGCGGAGCCGTTCCGAGGGCCGGGGCCTCTCTTTGTCCTGCCGGAATTTCTTCTGCCCCTGCTTCGGGCCAACTTGGCCCGAGGTAGTTTCTTCCCCTGTCCGGCCTGTGCTGTTGCCCGGTTCCCCCTCGTCCTCAAACCGCAGGCGGGAGGAAGGCCCCGCCGCCTCCGGCTCCGGGCCGGGCGGAGCCTGTTTCCTTCTGGCGGACTTCGGGCCATGTTGGCCCGAAGTGTCCAGTTTCTTTCCGGGTGCCCTGTCTATCCATTTTGCGATAAAATCAACCTCCCTTCCCCGAAAATGAAATATGCCAGTTAATACCTCTGTACATTGAACTGGCATACCTCTTTGTTAAACTGGGGCTGTTGAATTGGAATGTAAGTGCCGGGGGCGCTCCGCATGGAATAGAGCAGGTCTTTATCCTTTGGATAGGTCAGACCTTGATACTCCGGGTAGCTCTGTAAAATCCTCCGCCCACGTTTGGTAAGCGGGTACAGGTAGCGGAACATACGGCCATTGATTTTCTCAATCCCCTTGTACTGGCAGTAGCCAAAAGTCAGCCAGTAGCGTTTTGCCACGCCGTCAAAGGCCGCGTTTTCTTCCAGCAGGAGCCGGGCGCTTCGCGGGTGGATTTTCTCCCCGGTCAGACTGTCCCGGTAAACGCTTGTTGTGAAGCTCCCCACATACTGGAAGTTGCTGGCCTGATACACATAGCCGCATTTTCCCATGATACCGTCCGCCAATGTGTAAAGATACAGATAGCGTGTGTTGGCTTTCAGCCATTTCACCATCTGGGAAATAACGATACTTCCGAAGCATTGGGTGTCGTTGAAGTCCGGCAGGAAACACATCTTCCCGATTTCGATATAGTCCGTTGTCCGCAGTACATGGCAGGGGAACAGCTTGCGGATTGTCTGCAAGGGCTGCGTACCCCATCCCAATACCACCACACCGGCTAACCGCCCATTAATGAAAAAGCCTAAGTAAAACCGATTCAGCCGTGGCATGACCTTTGAATAATGGTACTGATGGATAAAGTTGACGGCCTGATCCTTTGATATTTCCTGTACCGCTGGAATGGGCTTCGGGCCAACTTGGCCCGAAGTATCCCGGTCATACGCCCGCCGCTTCATCTTTCAAATCCTCCGGGCGGGTGGTCAGGAGACGGTAAATCTCGGTATTCTGCGGGAACCTGTCAGAGAATGGAATAATCACATTTCCGAAGAATAAGAGCCCTTCGCCGCTGTTGCTGTTGGTGACAAAGGATAACTGGGTGGGGCTGATCCCTAACTGCTTCGCCAAAATCTGCCGGTCGCCCTGGGCCTGGGAGAGCATAACAAGAAAGTCGCTGTTCTCAAAGATGTTCTCAATTTCCCGGCTTGCCAAAAGGTCTTTGACATTTTGAGTTAATGCACTTGGGACGCAAAATTTCTTCCGCAGCATCTTCCAGACGGTCACGCAGTAGGAGGCCGTGAGCTCGTCCTTCAAGAGTAAATGGAACTCGTCAAAGTAGCACCATGTAGCCGTTCCCTGCGCGAAATTGGCCGACACCTGCGAATTGACTAAATCCTGCATAATCAGCATGGCGATTGTCCGCAGGCCCGCCCCGAGCTTCTTTAGGTCGAGGCAGACAAGGCGGCTTGACAGGTCAACGTCGGTTTCATGGTTAAATACGTTCAGGGAGCCGGAAACGTAGATTTCCAGCGAGGTTGCCAGCCGGGCCGCCTCCGGCTCCGTCTGTTTGCACAGGAGCGCATACAGGTCTTGGAGTATCGGCATTTTGGCCGCGCCGGGGTCTTGCAGATAGTCCCGGTACATGAGCCGCACACAGCGGTCAATAACTGTCCGCTCCACGGGTTGAAGGCCATCCTTGCCGCCCACAATCAGCTCCATCAGCGAGAGAATGAAGTCCGCTTTCAGCGCCATTGGGTTTTCCTCCCCAGTGTCAAAGTCAGCGGATATGTCCATCGGGTTGATGTGGTGCGGGCTGTTAGGCGCAATCTCCACCACCTGCCCGCCGAGCCGCCGTACCAGAGCGGAATATTCCCCCATTGGGTCTACGATGATAATGCGGTCATTTGTGGCAAGGAATACGTTGACTAATTCTCTTTTTCCGGCGAAACTTTTCCCACTTCCCGGAACTCCAAGGTATATCCCGTTGGGATTTTTAAGTTTCTTGCGGTTTGCCATGATGACGTTATGGGAAAGGGCGTTCAGGCCGTAGTAAATGGCCTCCCCGTCCATGCGGAGCTCTTGGGTCAGGAAGGGAATGAAAATCGCGGTGCTGCTGGTTGTCAGGCCACGCTGGATTTCCACGGCGTTACAGCCGAGGGGGAGGGAGGATAAAAAGCCCTGTTCCTGCTGGAAGTCGAGCCGCCGGATTGTGCAGTTGTATTTCTGCGCGATACCCGAAACCGTGAAAATCTCGTTTTCAAGCTGTTCCCGTGTGGGGGCCATGTTGACAATCAGGAAGGTTAAAAGAAACATTCTCTCGTTGCGGCTCTGCAAATCCTCCAGCAGGGTCTTTGCGTCCTTGCTGAACGTCACAAGGTCGGGCGGGAGAATGTCCATATCGTAGCCCGAGCGGACAGCCTTTTTCTGTTCCTCCATCTTCATTTTGTCAATGTCCGAGAGCTTGCCTTTAATCGTCTTGATAGCCTTTGACTGGTCTACTGTCTGAATGTGCATGGTGACGGTCATTTCCGTGTCCAGTTCCAGAAGCTCCGCAAGCAGTTTGTCCGAGAGCTCCGAGGCGGTTATCTGCAAATAAGAAGCCGCGCCCCATGTTGCCCCCACCTTGAAGAACCGGCCCCGGCGGAAGTCAAAGCTGGTCGGGGCGATAAAGTCTTTTGTCGTCATGCCTGTCTGCGGTATCTGCTCCCATGTAAACGTGAAGGGCTCCCGGCCTCCGGGGTGGAGCTGGCCGTGAAGGATTTCCAGACGCTCCCGCCCGGGGAGGGGCCGCGACTGGACGCCTAATTGTTTGAAGTTCCCCATAATGTCGGCCTCAATCCGTTCCAGCCGGGGCCGCGCCGCCTTCACGCTGTCCGCCGGGACGCCGAAGGTTATCAGTTTCGTGCGGACAATGCCGTTGTTGCTTTTGGCAATCTGGTTTTCCAGCATTTCCACATACTCGGCCCGGATACTGTCAAACTCATCATGCCTCGGGGGAATATTCACGGTGTACTTGCTTTCAGGCCGGGAGCGGTGGTTGATGAAGGAAAGCTGGAAGGGCAGGGCGCTGTCAAAGTAGTTCAGGAAGGAGCTCCACCCGTCAAAGATGGCCGACTGATCTTCGGCCTGCGCGAGCTGGTAGTTGATGTCCTCAAACTCCACCGTCTTTGTGTAAACGCCGTTGTTCAAGCGGCACACGCCGTCCTTAAACATTTCCCGGAACGGGATTGTCTGCTGTGCGGTCTGCGGCCCCGCCTGTTTCCGGCTCTTATCGCCCGCCCGCTTGGGCGCGGCCTGTTTTGCCTCTTTTCCTTTTCGCAATCCTTGTACCTCCTTTCGGTGTGTCCTCCGGCTTCGGGCCAACTTGGCCCGAAGCGCCGGGGCCGCTCCATGCGGCATAGAAATTTTCGGTCTTGTAGGGCCGGACTTGGGGCCAGAGGAACCGGGCCCGGATATAGTTTCGCAGTATCTTTTCAAAGGGGAGGCCGTCACGCTCGAACATGGCAAAGAAGAAAAACGGGAGCATGAGGCCAATCATCAGAAACAGCGCGGGGCTGCTGCCGATGACGGGGCGGGTCAGCAGATAGACGGGGATTCCCACCGCCGCCGCACCCGAGAAACAAACAAGCTGGCGCTTCGTCAAGTTGAGGGCCAGCTTAGTCTTTACTTTGGATAAATCTTTCGGAACCTGCACATAGGGCAAAGCTCAAAACCTCCTTTCATCACTTCGGGCCAACTTGGCCCGAAGCGGTTATCGTGTTTCGCCCCGGGCCGCGTCCTGCCGGAAAGCGGGCCGGGCGGTTTCCCTCCCCCGTGTCCGCGCCCTCCAATATGCGGGGTTGTGCTCCCGGAGGGATTGGTTGATGTTTTCTTCAAACGCTTCCTTGTTTCTGATCCGGTCGGGGATTTTCCAGAGCCGCTTATCCAGCAGTTCCCGGAAAACGACTTCCTCCTGTGTATCTTCTTCAAAGCAGAGATAGCCGCCCTGCCGGAACCCGCATTTCTTTGCGGCGGGGGAGAGAAAAGCCGTCACTTCCTTTGAAACCATTGTCCCGCCGTGGCTGGCGGTGCTCACCAGAAAGACGCCCGGACAGAGAATATCACAGACCTGCACACGGCCCCACGGCGATATTTCCGGCTTTCGGTACATGGGCTGTCCTCCTTTCCGCCGGGGAACCTCGGGCCAACTTGGCCCGAAGCGTTACCGCTCCGCCGCCTTCGCTGGCTTTTCCTTCGGGATTCGGGCGGCGTTCTCCTTTGCCGCCTTCTTCGTTCCGGCCTCCAACTGGCCCTTGATGGACGCCTTTTCCGGGGGCGGGGCCTGCCGGGCGGCGGCAATCCGGGCCTGTAACTTTTCTATCTCCTGTTGGTACGCCTCCAAAATTGCCCCGTGAAGTTCCTCCCGGAACTCCTTCGTGATGGGCTTCACCGTGTCCCGGTAGCCTGTCCGGCTGCTTTTGTCCGGCTTGCTTGGCATACCCACATACAGGCCCTTGTCACTCTGTAAAATCTTGAAGTCCTCCACCACAAAGCAGTCGTTGAGCTTCACGGTGGCAAAGCCCACCAGATTTTTGATGGGGTCAATGGGCCGGGCGGTCACGTCCAGCTTTAAGCCGGAGCCGCCGGGGGCCTCCTGTTCCGGGGCCTGTGCGCCCGTGGTCTTTTCCTCACTCATTGTCATTTCCTCCTTTCCGGGCCGGGGAAGAACCTCCCCGCCCTCATCGCGGTAGCCTGCCCGCCTGATTGCGGCCAGCGTGTCCGCAGACACGTTTCCGTTTAACTGAATATCCGTGTCGGCCATGAAGCGCAGGGTGTCCGCCTCGGTGAAGTCCTCCGCCAGTTTTCCATGCCATAGCGGCTGAATACTCCCGTCCGAGGCCATGCCGTACCGTCTCGGGGCCATAGCCTCACCTCGTTTCTGAAACCTCGGGCCAAGTTGGCCCGAAGCTCCGCCTTATCAATGAGCGCCGAAGATGGATTTTGCGAGGGAGCCCGTCTTAAAGAGCGTAAAGCAGAGTAGGACGGTATAACCTACACAGCCCCATATCGCGCCTATCATGTCCCCGCCCGTGGCAATCCCCTGTATCAGCACCGCATAGATTGCGACACAGACGATAATCAAAAGCCCTTGAAAGCCCACCGCCAGCAGGGAGCGGAAATAGTTCTGGCCCATGCTCCCGATTTCCCGGTTGACTACCGTTGCGAGGGGAATCGGGGCAAGGCTCGTCATTAGGTAAATTTCAATCATTCTCCCGTAGACAATCACGAAAATCACGATATTGAGAGCGGTCATGGTAAAGCCCACAAAGAAGGATTGGAGCCAGAGCCCGAGCAGGGGGCCGAGCTCCATCGCCTCCAACTGCGTCTCCATATCGGCAAGCATATCCGGGGTGATTTCGGTGCTCCCCTGTATCAGTCCCGCCGACTGCTGGACAACGGACTGCGCCATATCAAACACGCCCATCACGATATTGAAGGTGTTGGACAGAATGAGAATGGCGCAGAAGGTCTTGAATATCCACTTGAAAAATATCCATGTGTCTATGTCGTGCAGGTTGTTCCGCTCCACAAGTAACTGAATGAGCTCGTAGCACATGACAAAGGTGAGCACCAGCCCGGCGATTGGGAGAATGACAGTCTCGGAGAGCTGCCGTATCATGGAGAAAACCCCGGCGTTCCATGCCGCCGGGGCCGTCCCCACTTGGTCTGCAATCTCTCCGACCTGCGCGTTTACGTTGTCAAAGAGCCCGCCGAGGTTGCCCATGATACCGGCAACCAGCAGGCCCTTAAGCCATTCCGCGATTGCGTCGAAGATTATCTGCATGGCGTCTCCTTATCGTTTAGCTGAACAGGCCGGACAGCAGGGGAATGAGCGTTGTTCCAATCAGGATAATCCCACCGCCGCTCATAAGCTGTTTAATTCCCTGGCTCTTGGCTCCCGGGTTGTCCGAGCCGTAACCTTCCAAAAGATTGACCACGCCCCAGACCCCGAGACCCGCGCCGATAGCGATTACAAGGATTTTCAGGGTGTCGATAGCAGAAGCAAAAAATTCCATATAGTTTTCCTCCATTCAAAATGTTTGTTGTTGTGGGGCAAACGCCCCGGCTACGAAAAAAGCCGCCCATTTCAGGCGGCGGGAGCTTCGGGCCAACTTGGCCCGAGGTCAGGCGAAGGCGTCCGGGTCGTCCAGATCGTCATAGTTGAGAATATCGTCCTCGGCGCTGTCCGCGTCCCCGGCCCCGTAAACCTCGTAGACTTCCTCGGGGTTCAGTTTCAACCGGGTGCTTATCAGCTTTTCCAGACGGAAGGCGTTGCGCTTCTTGTCGGCCTCCGCCGTGTATTTATAGTTCGGGTGCTTTTTCAAATCATACTTTGGGGACAGGAAGGGCCGGAGCCCCCGAAGCTGTAAGATACATTTGCTCCCGTCCATTGTGGTGAGCTCGTCCATTGTCATCAGCTCTTTTCCGAGCCGCTGGAGGTTCTGGCCGTAGCTTTCCGACTGGCCCCGCGTCCGGCTCTCGGTATACATGGAGATAGTCTCTTTTCCCAGTACCTCCGAGATTTCCTTAATCGTGGAGTGCTCCCGGCCCCCGAGGAAGATAACCGAATCCATATTTCCTAAGATGGTTTCGGAATTGTCTTTATACAGGGCCTTGCACTGGCTCATGGCCTGATAGAACAGGCACAGGCTGATTTCCCGGGAGCGGATAACCGCCACCATTTTTTCAAGCTGTGGCACTTGTCCCGTGTTGGCGGCCTCGTCCCACAGCACCCGTACATGATGGGGGAGCCGCCCGCCGTAGACGTTATCGGCTTTCTCACAAAGCAGATTGAACATCTGCGAGAAGGCAAGGGCCACGATAAAGTTGTAGGTGCTGTCCGTGTCGGAAATGCAGAAGAACAGCGCCGTTTTTTCGTCCCCGAGCTTGTCAAGCTCTAACTCGTCATAGCTCATAATCTCCCGGAGCTCCGCAATATCGAAGGGGGCCAGACGTGCGCCACAGCTAATCAAGATACTTTTCGCTGTCTTGCCGCTGGAAAGGCGGTACTTGGCATATTGGCGCACCGCAAAGCATTGGGGCTTGCGCTTGGCGAGGCCGTCAAACATATAATCAACGGCGTTTTTGAAACTTTCATCATCCTCCCTTACTTCCATGCTGTTAATCATTTCGACTAACGTGTTCATGTTCCGTTCTTCCTCCGGCCCTTCAAAGACGATATAGGCCACAAGGGCGCAGTACAAAAGCGTCTCGGCCTTCGTCCAGAACTCGTCCCCCTCTTTCCCCTGTCCCTTTGTGTTGGTTATCAGGGCGTTGACAAATTTCAGCACGTCGCTCTCTGTCTTGATGTAGGCCATCGGGTTATAGTGCATACTCTTTCGGAAGTCCACCGAATTAAACACCTTGATTTTGTAGCCCTTCCTCTTTTGCAGGAAATGGCCCACTTGGGAGAGAACGCCCCCTTTCGGATCTACGCACACATACGAGGAATGAGCTTGAAGGAGCTGCGGGGTCAGCCAGAACCGGGTCTTTCCCGAGCCGGACGAACCGATAATACAGCAGTTGAGATTTCGGGCGTTGGCCGGGATTTTTGGCCGGGTGTTCATGGTGAGAAATTCCGTCCCGGTCAGTATCACGTTGTTTTCAAATTTCGGGTCTATGAATGGGGCTATGTCTTTGGCCGTTCCCCAACGGGCCGAACCGTATTCCACGTCCTTCCTGAATTTTTTTGCGTTCTTCACTTTGTTGTAGACCACCAGCCGGAGCGCCACGGCCCCCACAAGGCCCACCAGCAAATCGAAGCCAGCGAGGCCCGGCGTGATTGTCCCGAAAGCCGTGCCTATGGTTTTCATCATGCCTATGAGCTTCGCGCCGAAGTCCGCACCTGCCGCAAGACGGTATGCCTCCCCGAGCTTACAGAAGAACCAGAAAATAAACAGGTACGGGAGGTTGGGAACCACATATTTTTTGATTTTGGCGTTCACCGTTCCTGCACCGCCTCTCTGGTCTTTTCCCGTTCCTTCTGCCGGGTCTTGACACGGCCCACGGCCTGCCGGAGCCCGCGCCGGATAGAGGGCTTGTCTTTCTGGCGGGCCATCACCCGCTTGGTATACTCGGAAAATGCCGCCGTGATGGCGTCGGCCTGTCCCGCCTTGAAAAACAGGAGATAGTCCTTCGGGCCTACCTTGTGGAACGCATAGTCTACATTGAATTTCCGGGCCACCCGGTCAAACAGGCGGGCGTCCCCCTTTAGCTGGATACTGTTGGACTGTCCGGCGTGGCCCATGAGCTGTTTCACGGTCTGCCGTCCGTGGGGCGTGAGCGCGTCCCGGTTGTGTTTCTGCACTCCGGCCAGAAACTTCTGGCACGCCATGAACAGCACCCGGCCCGTCAGCTTTGCCGCCTGTACGGATATGGCCACCGTCTTTCTTGATACTTCTTCTTCCATTGATACCTCCTTCCCGTCCGGGAGCCGCCGGTTAAAACCGGAGGCCCCCGGGTTATGGGAAACCTCGGGCCAAGTTGGCCCGAGGTCTACCGCTCGTCATGTGCCGCCACCGGAGTTGTCTTGTCCTTCTTCGGCGGGCTCGTTTCCTTGTGCTCCTGCATGGTTTTCAAGATAGAAGGCTGTCTTTCGGCGGCGCGTTCCAGACGGTCAAGACTGGCAACCGCCTTATCCAGACTGTTCCGGGCCGCAAGGAAACAGGCCCGTTCCGCCCGGTAGGGGGCCTGTACCGTCTTTGCCAGCCTGCCGGGGGCCTTCGCCTCCTGTACGGCCTCCTTCCCCATCAGGGCCCGTCCTATATTTTTCAAGTGCCGCCCGGCTTCGTGGTACTCGGCGCTTACGGCCTTTATTCTGGAAATGGCCTTCTCGTCCGCCTGTATCCCTTCGTTGATGTTGTTCCGTAGGGCCGCAAGCCCCGGCTTGATATGGAAGAACCGGGCGGCATTGTCCAGCGCGGAGATTCCTTGTTCCTTCACAGCGGCTAACGTATTCTTACAGCCCTCAATCACAGCGCCTTTTAATTCCGTCAGACGCTCCCGCAGAGCGGCAACATTGGCCTCCAATGCCCGGACGCTCTTTTGCAGAACCGCTTTCAACGGGTGATTCTGTTCCTGCAAGTTCTGAAGCTCCTGCCGCATGGCTTTTAATTCGTCCACCGCGCCCGCAAGCTGTTTTTCCATTTCGGAAACGTGGCCGACAGCCTCCAACAGTTCCTTTCCCGCCGAAGATTGATTTTCTTTCAGCAGGGCCAGAAGTTCTTTCACATACTCATTTTCAGCAATCGGCGTTTCCACGGCGGGCGCTTTCTTTTTTGGCAATATTCACACCTCCTTTCGTCCGGCCAACGGTAAACCTCGGGTCAAGTTGGCCCGAGGTCTACCGTTCCTCATGGGTGGCGGTCTTTACCGTTCCGCCATGCTCCGGGGGCGGGGCCTCCCGGAATTGTTTCAGCGTTTCGAGGATAGAGCGGCGGGGTTCCTCGGGGTAGGCAAATATTTGGTATTCTTCTGGAACCTCCCCGTCGTAGTGCTCAATAAAGGGGCTTTCGTTGTTTTCGATATAGCCGCCCGCCGCAAAATCACTTGTGGTATTTAAGAACATATCCCGCCCGTATGCCTCGTAGTCAAAGTAGTCTTTGATGTTCTCCGGCACGTCGAGGGCTCCGCACTCGTCAATGAGATACCGCCCCAATTCTTCTTCGTTCTGCACTTCGGGGTAAAACTCATAGCAGTCGAGATTTTGGGTCAGATTGATTAAATCCTTGACGCTCCCGGCATATTCCCCGAGGGAAATGGCGGCTTCAAATTTAGCCATCTGGCCGCTGTCCATCTTGTCCAGCAGGGAGGCCAGATAATTCAGCTCGTCAATACTTTCGCCTTCTCCCAAACGGTTCCGCAGTCCGGCAACATCTGTTTCGTAATCGGGAATAAAAATTTCCTCATACCGTATTCCGTCCACACCGATCCGGGAGAGTACAGCCTGAACTTCCTCTGTTGAAGCGGGAAATCTCAATGGTTCCGCCGCAATAATTCCCTCGTTATATTTGCCGAGATTGCCGATATAGGCGCTAATCATCGCGCCGGGCCTCCCGGCCTTGTCCCTTCACGGTCAGAATACCGTCCAGTGTGGTTGCCGTGATGTTGAGCCGCCCGGCAACCGCAATATCGTTTTTCACATCTTCCGTTATGCCGTTGCCGCATACTACCAGCACATGAGCCCGGCGGAGCATATCACGGGAAATGTCAATCCCGCTTTTGTGTTCCTCGGGAATATCGTCATTCAGAAACAAATGCAGGTAGAGCAGGGGGCAGACCGGGGAAAATCCGGCCTCATAGACCGCTCTGCAATACCGCGCCGCCTGTTCCTTGTCGGCTTCTTGTTCACCTGTCCATGCGGCGGTAATGTATGCTAAAGGTCGTTTCATGGGGTTCCTCCTTCCTGTTCGCGCTTAATAGGGAGCCCATCCCCTCCGCCCCTTCCCGTGGGAAGGGGAACGGCTCAAAGGAATATATATCCCCGTCGCTTGACTACGAAAAGCACAACCGGGAAAGGCTGTCAAGGGCTTCGCCGCCGCAGGCGGTGGCGCGGGCGCCACCCTTGACCGCCTTCCCCGGTTGCGCTATACAGACCACGGCGACGGGGAATATATTATATCCTTTGAGCTTCGGGGCGCGGGGCAGAGCCCCGCTTAGGCAGGAACCTCGGGCCAAATTGGCCCGAAGCCCCGTCTTATTTCTCCTTTTCCGCCTTTTTCTCGGGCTTCGCGTGTTCCTTCTGCTTGCCCTTCCAGTCATCCAGCAGCTTGATAATCTGATCCTTCATTTCCTGCGGGGTCTTTTCCTTCCCGAAATACTTTTCCAGCTCTGCACCATTGATAATCACTTTGTCTACCTCCTTCTTTTCTTCCAGCATAATTCCGTCAATCACATCACCGTTGAGCACGCCCTTCTGATCGAGCTCCCGCATACGCTGTGCCTGCGAGAGAGACGGGGCCGACTGCTGGGCGTCAATGGCAACGGCGATATACTGCTGATTTTTGGTCGAGATACAGGAAAGCTCCACGGCGGGAGTGAATTTGATCCGGCCCTCGTCCATGATTTTTGACAGCTCCGGCACAAGGTCGTTGAGCTTGATATACCGCTGAACCTGCTTCACGGTCATTTTGTTGCGGAGGGCCACAATCTCGTTGGAGCGTTTTCCGGCCTCCTCCGGGGCAATTTGGCCCGAAGCCTCCCGCGCTCCCTGATGTTTGATGGCCTCCAACTGCATTTTCAGGGCCTTTGCCCGCTCACTGGGGAGGATATTTTCACGCTGGTTGGTATTGTCCTCCACCATCTGCGTGATGGCCTGTTCATCGGTAAGGTTTCGGACGATACAGGGCATATCCAAATATCCGGCAAGCTGGCTTGCCTTCTGGCGGCGGTGGCCGGACACGATTTCATAGCCGCCGCCCTCACGGGGCCGCACAATGGCGGGCTGTGTTACGCCCTTATCCTTGACGCTGGCAACCATCGCCCGCATTTCTTCATCATCACGCACCTGAAACGGGTGATTTTTGAAGGCGTGGAGCTCGGACAGCTTGATGTGGACAATCTGCTCCGGCTCCCCGGAACGCGGGGCCGCCACAGGCCCGGCGGGCTTTTCCGGCTCCTTCGGCTTCTCGGGGGCCGGCGACTCTTTTTTCGGCTCGGCCTTTTTGGCGGCGGGCGGCTTATCCGATTTTTCAGGGGCTTTTTTTACCGCTTTTGGGGCGCGGCCCGCCTGCTTCTCCGGCTCTTTCTTTTCCTTCTGTTCCGTTTTTGCAGGCTCGGCGGGCTGTCCCTTCCCGGCCTCCGCCACCTTTGCCGCCTTTTCTTTCTCCGCAACGATTTTATCAATCATAGCGCCGGAAATATCAATGACGTTTCCGGGGCGGCTCTTATCCGCCGGGCCTGCCGCCTCCGTCTTTTCCTGTTTCGGGCCGCTGTCCTTTTCGGGGACCGGGGCCTCTTTTGCCGGGGGCAAACCTGCGGCCTCTTTGACAGGCGGCGTATCCTTGCCGGGGGTATGCTGTTCAGGAGCGGTGGGGACGTTCTTGGCCTGTTCCTCCGGCTTCAAATCTTTTTTATCATCAGCCATTCAATTAACCTCCTTCATTTTGGCATGAAAAAAGGGCCTAACTTTTTCAGTCAGGCCCACAAGCGGCCTCGGGCCATGTTGGCCCGAAGCATGGGAATTGTCCTCCTTTCCGCCTCACAACGGAAAACGCCGCCCGTAGTCTCTACTTGGGCGGCGCTTGTCCGGTAACGTGATAAGCTCGTATTTTATTTTTTCCCTTGTTTACGGGGTATATAGTCACTTTCCTTTTAACAACGGCCCGACCGGACCAATCGGACCTACTGGGGCCACCGGACCGACCGGACTTACTGGACCGACCGGGACCACCGGTCCCACGGGCGCTACCGGACCTACCGGAGCCACGGGACCGACCGGGACCACCGGTCTCACGGGCGCTACCGGACCTACCGGAGCCACCGGACCGACTGGACCGACCGGGGACACCGGCCTGACTGGAGACACCGGCCCGACCGGAGAAGCTGGTGCAACCGGCGAAACCGGAGCCACAGGTGAAACCGGCCCGACCGGCCCAGCTCCTACGATAAACATCGGCTCAGTAACCACAGGCGATCCTGGGACGAACGCAGAAGTCATTAACTCCGGGGACGAGAACAATGCAATATTTGACTTCATCATTCCAAGAGGTGAGCCTGGCGGAGGCGGAACGCCCGAAGTCCTGGCAACCGTAAACACAACAAGCCAGGATACTACCCCTGGCGGAGCACTGGTATTTAATGAAAATCCACTTGTATCCGGTTTTACCATTTCACACCAGGCCGGTTCCACTGATATCATCATCAATCAGCCCGGCATCTATGAAGCTGCATTTCATTCCACGGTTGCAGTTGCATCCGGGACACCCATTCCGGCTACTGTTACAGTAAGGCTGGAGGCCAATGGCGTACCTGTTCCCGGTGCGGTTGCAAGCCATACCTTCGCGGCTTCCGGTGAAACGGGCAACCTGTCCTTCACAGTACCGTTCCAGGTAACCGCAACGCCAGAGACCATCCGGGTGGTGGTGGACAATGCGGGCTTTACGTTCAGCGATGTTTCCCTGACCGTTGTACGTCTGGGAGATACGGCATGATTTACCGCATGACGGGAAGTACGGTTCAGGCCAATATAAACTGAACAGGACAGCAGACGGATTCTTACATCTGTCTGCTGTCCCTTATCCATACACAACCATTGCATCTGATGCCAGTCAATTGTCCGGCAAATCCTAACGGACCGTAAAATAATTATGGTACATCTGAAAAAAGTTATCAGAAGTACACCCCTGCCCCTTGGAGAAATCCACAATCTCTTCCAGATTATCCTTGAGTTTTACAGTATGTTTCCTTACAAAAGGTTCATAAATGGCAAGAAATGCCTTCGTCTTTTTTTCCTGAGCCAGCATGCTTTTTCTCGCTGCAGTAGCTTCCTCGTCATAAGCATTGGTACACTTAAGGACGTAATATTTTCCATCCTGTTCAAGGATATCACTGATTTCATCCTGTTCAAGTGTAAATGCAGCTTCCTCCCTGATATCCATGTCACTGCTCCATTCCATGGTATGGTTAATCTGCACATTCCTTGAACTTCTGGACGCAATGTTGGCAAAGTCGGCATTTTCCTGCTGCACCTGGGACAGGATATCCTCAGCGCGTTCCCTGGAATCCAGCACGATCTGTTGTACCTGGATTACTTTTGCCTCGGCATCGCTCACCTCCAGATTCTCATCCCTTGTAAGCTCCGCCACCAGCTTATCTGCCCGGTAATACTCGCAGTACAGGTCATAGACCTCGCTTTCAGTCACACCCATGTAATCCCGGTCCTGCTCCGACAGGCCGCGGTAATATTCTTTTGCCAGGGCCTTCAGGCTGTCCTTTTCCTGCCCTGTCAGTTCTATCCCCTGTTCATCCGCCATAAGGTTGGTGGTCCCCAGCTCAATGAGGAACTGTTCAATCTGTCCCAGCAGTTTTTCCTCAAACGTGGCGCCGCTGTCATCTGCCTTAACAGACCACAGTTGGCTGGTATATATATTCTGGTACCGGTTGCGTTCCGTGGCTGCAACAACCATGATCTGTCCCTTTGTGTAATCCTTTTCAACTGTCCTTACGCCGTCGGATGACACTGTTTTTTTAGAACAGCCCGTGACAGACAGAGCCAATGCCAGACACATCGCCAGATACATATAGACAGCCCGCTTTTTCATCCCCCGTACTCTTGTTATTTTACTTATGTCCAATACGGAACTCCTTTCAAAGCAGGTGTTTCAGGATTTTGAGCACACCATCATTCTCATTACTGTCCGCCTGGAACCTGGCTGCCTTCCTCACCTCATCCCTTGCATTGGCCACTGCAAAACTGTAATATGCCTGTTCCAGCATCTCCATGTCATTGAGCTGGTCCCCGAATGCCATTGTCTCTTCAGGCTTTATGTGCAGGCTTTCCTGAATCGTACGGATTGCCCTTCCTTTATTCACGCCCTTGGCCATGCAGTCCATCCACATATCGCCTGCGCAGGACATCTTCAGTTCGTCCTTAAATTCTTCGTATATATCCCTGCTGGCGGCTTCAATTCCCTGGGATTTATAAATGGATACCTTTACACACGGCTCATCCAATCCAAGAAGGTCATCCACCCGCGTCAGGTTGAACTTGTAACTCTCAATCAGCCAGTTCATCAGCCTTTCATTGGAAGATTCCAGGTAATCCCCATTGGCGCCCGCATACACAACCTCCAGGTCAGGATACCTGCGGACCTTCTTGATTATGCGGTGGACCAGTTCCTGTTCAATTGAGTACACATAAAGGCTTCTGCCGCAGCATCCCACATACGCCCCATTGTTGGCAACATAAAATATCTTCCTCTTAACCGGTTCAAAGGCATGTTCCACGCTGGCCCAGGGTCTTCCGCTGGCAATGGCAAACTGAATGCCTTTTTCACGCAGTTTTAAAATGGTATCAAATACTTCTGGATTAATCTTTGACGAACCGTCCGGTACAAGGGTTCCATCCACATCCGAAACAATCAGTTCAATCATCTTCCCTGTCCTCCAAAAGCCCTTTTATCTCCTGATTCAGCCGCCCCAGAGGCAGGCCCACCACATTTGCATAATCTCCGTCAATGCCCTTTATATAGGCCGCAAACCGGCCCTGTATCCCATATGCGCCGGCCTTGTCAAGAGGCTCGCCGCATTCTGCGTATTCACTCATTTCCCTGGGTGTCATGGGATACACATGGACATCTGTCTTCTCAGCAAAGGTAATCCCATGGGTCCTTCCCTCTTCCAGGCATAGAAGCACGGTCACGCCCGTATAAACCTGATGGGTCCTGCCCTGAAGTTTCCCTATCATCTCATAAGCCCTCATAGGGGTTCCTGGCTTTCCAAGAATCTCGTTGCCCACAGCCACCACGGTATCTGCTCCGATTACCATGGTGCCTGTCCCGCATCCGGCCGCTATGTCCTCCGCCTTCTGCCTGGACAGCTCCATGACCACCTGCTCAGGCTTTTTCTCAACCGTCTCTTCCTCCATCTGGCTGGGCCTGATTTCCGGAAAAATACCAATCTGATTCAGGAGTTCCTTTCTCCTGGGAGAGGCGGACGCCAGTACAACATGGTATCCGCCCCATTGTTCATTTCCATTCATGCCGTTCTCCTATCATAATCTCCATGCCGCCCATCATTTGACAAATGAACCATGGACATACCTGTCCTTTCACTATGACTGACCCATCAATAAACCTTGAGGCGACCAATCACCGGCTCCTCTTCTTCCATACCGCCCATCCGAAGCCTCAGGCAGTGTATGAAATCCACCAGGTAGAATACCGTCAGCCCCACTGCCAGCATACTGCCAAGATTACCGGGTATGCGGATTACCAGGGTGCGGACCCTGCTGTCCAGCACATAGAAGAAAAACAGGCCCAAAAGCCCCCAGGCCAGACTGCTCTCCAGACATACCATTCCTTTATAATTAAATGCCTTATGGCTGTAATCCCACCAAAATGCGCCAAACAGGCGCACCATGATATTGGCAGTCACCAGTTCCAGGGTCGTAGCCATGGCCATGGATGCCGTATAAAGCTCAACCGGCCTTCCTGAGACCGGGCTTAGAAGCATACACGCTCCCAGGGCACCAAACCCATATATGATGCAAAAGGGGCCATGGCCAAAGCCACGGTCCACCACAGGCCGCTTATATTCAACACTGAGAACGACACATTCCAGTAAATATCCAAGGAAACTATACATAAAAAACCAGTTGATGAAACTATAAATATCCATTGTATCTTCTGTCCTTCCTGTCTAATGTGACGCTATCCCCCAACACACTAAAAGTAAGGATTCATTCCCAGGGCCAGCAAAATTCCAAGAATCGCACCAGCCATGACCTGAAGAGGCGTATGTCCCACATACTCCTTAAGCTTCTCCTGAAGCACCTCCGCGTTCAGCTTCAGTTTCAGCGGATTCTCATTCAGGATGGAGTTGAGAAGCTTGGCCTGCTTACCGGTCTCGCGCCTCACTCCGATGGCATCATACATGACAACCATGGACACCACAAATGACACTGCAAATTCAAAGGAGCCAACCCCATATTTCAGCATGGCGGCCGTGGTCATGCCGCACACAGTGGCTGAGTGGGAACTGGGCATGCCGCCTGACCCCACCAAACGCTCCGCATTAAAGCTTTTATTGAGAGCAAAGTCAATCAGTGTCTTGAGGAACTGGGCAACCACCCATCCCATCACCGCGCTGACAAGAACCTGATTGCCAAGCATTTCTGTCCAAACATTCATATTGTTTTTCTCTTTCCCCTTTCGCTAACGTCTGGCCGGCTGTGCAAAAAAGCACATCATCAGCCAGCGCTTAAACCGGGCCGTTGTCTCCAATGTACTGCATAGCTTATCCGCGCATGTCACGGCATATCCGGCCTTGGTCACAGGCGGTATGGGCGTCAGGGGCCACATATGGCGGAGGATGATTACCTCCTCTTCCCCTGTCAGTTCAAAATACTTCCCTGCATTGCGGAGCGCTTCTTTGGGATGGGTAAACCCATGGAAATGCTTCCCCGTCTCCCTGGCATGTGTATGCCAATCGTATAAAAACAAATCATGGAGAAGCCCTGCTCTCGCAGCGCTTCTCCAATTTCCTCCAAACCTTTTACATAACTTATATCCTAAATATGAAACCTGTATACAGTGGGCTTTACATGTGGTAGTCCCATGCTGTATATATTGATCCATAGACTGGAATACAGGATGCTCTAAAATGTCCCTGACACATTCCATATATTCCTGGTCCCCCGTGTAGTCATATAATCCGGACGGCTCCATGGGCATCACACCTTTCTTCTTTTATCAGATACATTATCTGACATTTCAGGTCCGCTGTCAATATCCAATCAGCCAATCATAAAGTTCCTGATACTTGGCGGCAGAGGTTGACCAGGAATAATCCTTAGCCATGGCCCTGTCAATAATCTTATTCCACTCACGGCGCTTATTGTAGTATATATACATTGCATACCGCACACTGCCCAACATCTCATGGGCATTGTAATTTGCAAATGAAAATCCGGTGCCGGCGCCCTCATATTCATTATATGGCTCAACCGTATCCTTTAATCCGCCGGTCTCCCTGACAATGGGCACTGTCCCATAACGAAGGGACATGAGCTGGCTCAAACCACACGGCTCAAACAGGGACGGCATCAGGAATGCATCACATGCAGCGTAAATCTTATGTGACATGGGCTCAGAATAATAAATCTGGGCAGATACCTTATCATGATACTTCCAGTCATAATGACGGAACATGTTCTCATATCTCTCGTCACCGGTTCCCAGGACCACCAGCTGCATGTTATCATTGCACAGTTCATCCATGACGCCCTGAATCAAATCCAGGCCCTTCTGGTCCGTGAGCCGTGAGACAATTCCCACCATGAACTTCTTCTCATCCACAGGCAGTCCCAGTTCCTCCTGGAGCGCCTTTTTATTCTTTGCCTTTTCCTTACGGAAATTCTTGGCATTGTACTTCTGGACAATATACGGGTCCGTCTCAGGGTTGAATTCATCGTAGTCAATCCCGTTGACAATGCCCCTCAGACTATTTGCCCTGGATCTCATAAGTCCGTCCAGGCCCTCTCCATAGAATGGCATCTTAATCTCTTCCGCGTAGGTATCGCTTACCGTGGTAATGGCATCTGCAAACACAATGCCGCCCTTTAACAGATTACCGTCCTTATATGCCTCCAGCTTATCCGGAGTAAAGTAGTAGCTGGGCAGTTCCGTAAAGCGCTGGATTGTCTTAACATCCCATACGCCCTGGAACTTAAGGTTATGGATTGTAATGACGGACTTCATGTCACGGAAGAAATCACCCTCATGGAACTTATCCTTAAGAAGCACGGGTATCAGTCCTGTCTGCCAGTCATGGCAGTGCACTACATCAGGCTGGAATCCGATAACAGGCAGTGCGGACAAGGCTGCCCTGCAGAAAAAGCAGAATTTCTCCAAATCCCAGTACCAGTCTCCATATGGTTTGGGACCGTTAAAATAGCTTTCATTATCAATAAAATAAAAAGTAATGCCTTCATGGACGTACTTGAGGATGCCTACGTAGCGGCTCTGTCCCAGGAAATCCATATAAAAATGGTCCACGTATTCCATCTTGGAACGCCACTGTTCCTTTATGCACAGGTACTTTGGTATCATGACCCTTACATCGAAATACTCTTTGTCAAAGCATTTGGGCAGAGAGCCAACCACGTCTGCCAGTCCTCCTGTTTTGATAAACGGCACTGCTTCTGAAGCTGCAAATAGTATTTTCTTCATCCAAACCTCCCTCTCCTGACGAACAGGTTCCTTATGCCTTTCCATATAGTATACCGTATTTTACCGAAATTAGGAAGTTCTTTCTGATGGAATTGTTTTAAATTTTTTTATATTCTAACAATATTTTATCTGAAATCAAGGCAATGAACTCGGAGTTGGTGGGTTTGCCTTTCCCTGTGCTGATTGTATACCCGAACACCTCGTCAATGGTCTCCATTTTCCCTCTTCCCCATGCAACCTCAATGGCATGTCGGATGGCTCTTTCCACACGGCTTGCAGTTGTCTGGTTGCGTTTGGCAATGGCAGGGTAGAGGATTTTCGTGACCGAGCTCATCATCTCCTGGTCCTCCACAGACATGGCGATTGCATCCCTCAGATACTGATAACCCTTGATATGGGCAGGTATCCCAAGTTCATGGAGCATTTTCGTGATATCTGTCTCAAGATGCTCCTTCATGTACTCTTCCCTGGTAATATGTGATTCCTCTCCGGGTTCAAATGGAGCAGCTACCACCTTACCAGTCATCTGTTTTTCAGGCAGTTTTCCAATATGACGAATTTTATTCACCAGGATTTCTTTGTCAAAAGGCTTCATCAAATAGTAGTTGGCGCCTGCTTTAAACGCATCTTCTGTCATCTGTTCCCCGCCTACCGCACTTAAAATGATAAACGCAGGGTTTTTCATAAATGTATGTTCGCTCTTGACCTTTTCCACAACAGATATACCGTCAATTTTCGGCATAACTAAATCCAACAGCACAATATCCGGCGTTGTATCTACAATCATATCAATGGCATCTGCGCCATTGTCAGCCTTTCCAATCACGGATAATCCATCTTCAGCGTTAATCAGCTCATCCAGAGTATTCAGAATCAGCGGATTGTCATCAACAATCGCAACATTCAGCTTTTCCACTTCCTTTTACCTCCTAAAATTGTTTGCCTATGCTAAACTGCCTGCTAAAATATGTGTTAGTTGATTTTCGACCTTATGGTTTACAAAAATCCATATCATTCGTCCTGAGCTCCTGGCGAATCTTATTATATATGCTCCCCATAGCATATATCAACGATTCGTGGTCGCAATTTTAGACACGTGTCGAATTACCATTGTATCATTGAGGGTGATATTTTGCAATATTTTGTTTTATCTATTAACAAATTTGTAATTAATATCCAGTACTTTTTTGGGAATATTACACAATTCGACATACTTTTTATCATTTTCCTCTTTTTTCGACCATTATGTCCATATTTCTACAGGCAATATATAGAACGCACAGAAGATTGATTTCCCCCTGTCTTTTGGACCAGAAAATTTTAAAATCCTGTCGGTGCAGGATGATTGTAAACCGCAGATTCTTTGTGGAATGCGTATAGAAAGCCCCCCTGCCAGTCGCCTATATAAGACACCGTTCCTTAGCAGATGCCGTACCATCCCCAAATGTGCTGGGTATATTATCAAAATAATTCTATACTTTACAACACTAAATTGGTATATAATCCATTGGACTGCGGATATCCAGAAAGCAAGACCCATGTCATATGTCATAAAATGAGGTTATAAGATTATGTTTAAAAAAGGTAGCTGTATAACGCTGAATTATATCTGCTTCCTGTTTTGGTATCTATAATATTAATTCATATAATCGTACATCCGGCATCACTTCCCGTTTATTCCGTACTTTGTTTATTCAATATTCTACAAAATGCGGCTTATTGTCCATTATCATACAGTAGACAAAGGCTGTCCCGGTTCTTATGGCTGATGCAAAGGGCAGCATGTCCTTAAAGGTATGCCGGCCTTTGCATGTCTGTATCAGGCGGACATTAATCCTTTATTCCTGACTTTCATTTTCCGTTCTCATAGATATCCAGAAACTCCGCCTGAATTTTATTAAAGATTCTTTCCGGTTCATAAGACAGGGAAAATGGGCCGCAGCCGATGAAAACATTGGGTATGTACTGATAAAGCTTATCTGCTATCCGCCGAACATGCTCTATATCGGTCCCGGTCAGGCTATAGATTTATTTTCGGTAAAAATAAGGAATCTAACCATAAATAATCCTCCCTTAATATGACCTTGCGAGCATATCCGGTATATCTTTTGGCCGGGAATTGCCGTTACCTTTGAAATATCTTTAGGTCCGCCCTTTCCTCCGCATAACAGCAAGCAGGAAGGCATCAGGACAATCTTTTCTCCAGGTGCCTTTTCTGGGTCTGAAAATCTGTTGCTGTATTCCTATACCAGGATTTTCCCCTCAAGAGCCTCCTGTCAATAATCCTGCCACCTCTTCCTGTGTGTTATCCTTATAGGGGAGAAATAAATGATCACCATTCCTGGCTGTCCGTCCGGTAGCGACTAATTTAATCAATGTATAAATCAGCATAAGACTTATTATGATGATTAGGAAAAAAGATACACTGCTATAAGAGATGTCTTCGAAATTAATAGAATCCTTTCCAAGAAATTAAATGATTGCAAACGCGCATATAAAAAACACTCAATAATTTAATGAACATTTTCCTTGTAGTCTTATTCACCCATTCCGATTCCCGTGATAAATATCCATATTCCATATTGTACTTCTCTTTTTGGGCTTATTCCGTACATGGTACTTCTTTATGATTTATCTGATTTATTATACTGTCTTTTCTTTGTACAAACTGATTCAGACAGGGATTTAGCTATAGCCAATCAGACTTGCGGGCCCTTTTTTTGCTCCAGCGCCATGATGGTGGAGTTTTCAATAGAGGCATCCAGACTAAGTTCCTGTAATTCGGCTTCAAGGCTAAGGACACGGAAGAGGAAGATATTGTCCAGATAGCCATCCTCAATCCATTTACGGAATCGGCTATAGACCGTCTCCCAAGGACTATAACGCGCTGGCAGGTCCCGCCTGGGAGCGCTACTGCGGGCAATCCAGAGCATGACATTTAACATCGTACGGTTATCCTTGGATGAACGGCCTGGCCGGTTCGGTTTTTCAGGCGGAAGAAAGGGTGCAATCCGGTTCCATTCCTGGTCAGTCAGTTCATATCAATTCAACATAACGCACTCCCCTTTTTCTTTTATTTTATCATGAAAAAGAGCAGTAAAACATATGTTTTGTGCCATTTTTAATTTTCAAACAGACCCTAGTAGTGTAAAAAGTTTGTTTATTCAATAGCTGGATAAAGCGATTTTGGCTTAATCCTTGCATCCTTAGTCGTAAACTGCCAGTTTACCGTTGCCTTCTGGGCATTCCTTTTTTGACACCAGCATGACACTTTATGCTCCATCTCTTCCTTACTGGATGTATAGCTGCCAATGCACTGACGGTTCATGATTCCGATTTCAATTTCTGCCATATCCATCCAGCTTCCATGTTTGGGGGTATAGTGGATTTCCAGGCGTTTTGACAAGCGCAACGCTTCCTCTGGTTCATATGCCTCATAAAGGGACGATATGGCATGGGTATTCAGATGGTCCATGACAAGCACCACCTTACTGCTGTCGGGGTAGTATTCGTCCACCAGCTGTTTGACGCAGTGGGCAAAATCCTTCCGGATGCGTGTCTGGCTTACTGCAACATGACGCTGTCCGGTTAAGGGTTCAAACATCATAAACAGATCGGCCACTCCACACCGCCAGTATTAATGGTCTATCTTTGCGGTTGTTCCCGGGCGGGACGGGAGGGACGTGTCTCTTTTATCAACTGCCTGCTTGTTTCATCCAGGCAGACAACCGGATTGGAAGCATCATAAGCGCGTTCGTATACCTGAAGGACATCTTCCATATCCGCTACGAATTCTGCCCCGGGTTTGGGGATACACCATTCTTCATGAAGCCAGGGCTTAAGTTCGTTTTTTTTAATACAGTGCCTACTGCGGTGGCGGATAAGGAATCTACAACCCCTAGCACCACCAGACGGTCGGCAATGATCTGGACCTGGATATCCCCGGTAATCTTATGATGACGGTTCATCTGCTTTTTGCGCTCAAGTGCATGGGCAAGTCCGCCATCTACGAAACGGGCGGCAATGTCACAGACAGCATGGGTAGAGATGTGATAGGCATCCGAGATGTCCTCAACGTTCCATGGCTTCTCATTAAAGGACTCGTCCAGTTTCAGAAGAACCTGGGCATGTGTGATTTTGTAAGCTTGAGTGGTTCCCTTTTTTACAAGATGTAATAACTCATTATATTCTTCCTGCGTTAAAGTAATATGATATTTTCTTGGACGCATATTAATCACCTCAAGCTTATCTTACTACTTTATTTTGGGTATTACAAACTTTTTACACTACTAGCGCCTACCAGCCCTTTAGATAATAATCAAAAAGTTACTGAAACCAAAATGATGTTACTTTTCTTCTGAATAGAAAAATGCTCCTGAATAGTAAGCGTCTAAATTTCGGACGGTAGTTCTTATGGTAGGTAGTAGTTTTTTACTTCCAAATCAAAAAGTACCCCGGCT
>PPYE01776279.1_pt1 | contig 37538 bp, 32 predicted proteins | sample 1559881 | NCBI WGS metagenome assembly PPYE01 (sample SAMN08240022, study PRJNA423297) | Human gut metagenome, whole genome shotgun sequencing project. | reverse complement strand
ACAACAATGAGCGCGATAGGCAACAGTGCGGTGGCGTTGAAGCCATTGTCGTTGTCCTCTTGCGGCTCGGTAACGGGCGCTTCGGTCGGTTCGGGCGTCGGCTCCGGTTCCGCGCCGGTGCACTCGTTGAGGTCGGTGCGGCAGACCGGGCAGCTCGTGTCCACCGCTCCCGGCTGGCATTTCTCTGCGCAGTCGCACTCGACCTCGTAGCCCTCGTCCTCAAGCAGCGCGAGAAGGTCGGCCTCGTCCACGAGGTTGAGAAAATACACGTCGCCGGTCGCGTGGTCAATTACCAGGTAGAACGTGTTGCCGTTCTTGCTCTCGACCGTGACGAACTGCATCTGGCTGTCACCCACTTCCTCGCTGGAGTAGTACACGCCACCGAGGATGTCGTCGATGAGCGCGAGATTGCCGTCAGGCGTAAGCCCTCCGAGTGAGGGTAGCGTCGGTTCGGCAACCGGCTCAGCGGTCACGTTGACGCTCATGATGGGACCGCCAGGCTCGTTGTTGCCATTTTCGTTGGATGCGTAATACGCGCCCGCAGGCACGGCGAGGCTCAGCGTGAGCGCGGCGGCGCAGAGCATGGGTGCGAGCTTACGCATCGGTGTCACCTCCATGAATGAGCGCCGCGAGCTGCTCAATGCTGATGTGCTCCGCGCGCACGAGGCCAATGATTTCAAGATTTTCAAGCTCGGTAATCTTGTCCACCATCGCCGTGTAGCGCGCGGTCAGGTTGTCTATGCGCGCCTTGAGCCGTGCGGCTTCGGTGCGCATCTTGGGTATTCTTGCGTCCAAAAGTATCTCCTTTCCGGCCTCAGACGGAAGGAAGCCGCCCGAAGCCCACAAAATTATCGCTGTAGTACGAATCCATGAATTTCAGATAACCAATCGGCGACCCGGCATGAATCATGTACCCCTCGCCGACGTAGATGCCGACGTGCGTGATCCACGGCCCCTCGTAGGTATACTCGAAGAACACGAGATCGCCGGGCTTGGCCTCGGCTTCGCTCACAGGCGTGCAAATGTTGTACAAGCCCTGCGCCGTGAGCCTGCCCACGTTCCAGCCTACGCCGCAGTTGTTAACCACCCACGAGACAAATCCGGAGCAGTCAAAGGACGTTGCTGGCGAACTGCCGCCCCAGACATACGGGAAGCCGATGTATTTCTCGGCCTCGGCCATCATAGCGGCGAACTGCTCGTCCTCCAGCGCCTCGGGCGGGATTTCGTAGTCTGTCTCCGCATCGGTTGAGGGGGCGTATCCTGGGAACAGGTCAGGCCGGTTGCCCAGCGTCGCCATGTACAGCGAGTACATCGACAGCTTGTCCTCGGTCAAGAGGTAAACAGGCAGGTGAGAGAGGTCGAAGTTTTCAAGCGTGACGCTCACGGTGGTGTACTCGTAAGCCTCGCCGTTCTCGTCATAGCGCGTCTCGGTTGTCACGGCCTCGGTCAAGACGTACTGGCGCTCGAACAACATTTCAAGGTCGGATTGCACCTCGTCCAGCGTCCACTCGTTGCCCTTGAGCGCGGTGAGCAAGGACAGCAGCACATACGGGTCGTGCGAGATTTCGTCGAGGTCGAATATGTACTCGTCGTAGTCGTGCGTGGCTTCGTAGGTGTCCAAATATTCCTGCAACTCGGCCTCCATCGCAACGTAAGCCGACTCTGCGCCCTTCAAGTCCTCGTCGGCGCTTGGATAGGTTGTTAGTCCGACGCCGGACAAGCCGCCCTCGACGAGCACGGAGCAGGATGTGAGCGCGTTGAGGAAGAACGCCAACACGAGGAAAAGGGCAACGGCGATGCCGATGCCCTTTCTGTGTCTCACAATGAATCGCTCGGTCTTGCGCTCTTTCTCCGCAGCCTTTTTTGCACTCTTGGCGGTGGCGCTGGTCGTGGACTTGCCACGCCGCGCCTTGGCGTATGCGTCCTTGATGCCGCGTTTCTGCTGTTGCTTAACACCATGCGGCTCGGTTTTTAGCTCTCGCCTAGGGCGGGCGCTCAGCTTTGAAGCGTAGCGCACACCATCCTCTGCGGCCTCGGTCACGCGGTTCGCGGCCTCGACGCCGACGTTATCCTCCTCGTACTGCGCAGTCTCACGATGCGCTGCGGCGCTCGGCAGCTCGGTGAGCTTTGCCGACGGGCGCGGCTTGGCTGGCTCAGACCGCAGCTTTTTCGTCACTGGTCAGCATCCCGATGAACTCGCGCAGAATCTGTTTGCCCAGCGGCGTCACGAGCGTGCAGCGCTCCTTGACGGCGAACATCCCGCGGAAGCGCCTGTCCGCATACGGCACCAGCCGCCCGTTGCAGCGGTAGAGCACACGGCAGCCGACGAGCATACGCACGAGCCAGTGCTCGGACACGCCGAGCTGCTTGGCCGCGATGCGGATAGGCACGGCGTCGCCGGGGTCAACGAAGGCGTCAAAATAACTCGCTTTCGGCGCGAGCTTGTTGACGCGGTCGGTCTGCTCATAGAGCGCGTCCACAACAGCGTGGGCAAAATCCGGGTCACGCGCGAACTGCTGGAGCAGCGGGTCGGTTATGTAGAAACCGTTCTTGCGTATCGTGGGCAGTACTTCGGAAGTTATCCAGTGCTTGAAGCACCGTGCGCCCGGAAGTTTGCTCAGAAGCATGAGGGAATAGAGTCCTGACTCATTGATGATGGTAAGGCCGCGCACGGGAATTTCAAAGGTCGCATTTTGCGACCTTTGAATTATCCGCTTGTCCTCATGGTCAACGTGCTTGGCAAGCGCGTCCTTCGTGTTCGAGTAGCCAAGCGCCGAGGCCACATCGCGCCCTACAAACCACGGCTCACCATCCAACGTCAAAACGCGAACGGTGCCAAATTCCTCGCTATTGAAAATCTCCATGTTAGTGTTTGTCATGCTGCATCTTTTCCTTTCTGTAGGTCTGAAAATTTTGTAGTCATCATCTTGTACATTTCTGTATCTTTCGGGAAGCGGTCAACAAACGGGACAATGACGTTGCCGTAGAACAACAGCCCCTCGCCCTCGTTGGCCTGCGTGACGTAGCTGAGCTGATGCGGTGAGATGTTGAGCTTTTGAGCGAGAATTTGCCGGTCGCCCGGAGCCTGATTGAGCATACAGATGTAGTCCGAGTTTTCGAGGATGTTCTCTACCTCGGAACTCGCCAAAAGGTCTTTGACGTTCTGCGTGATCCCCGTGGGCACGCCACCCCATTTTCTGAAACGCTTCCATATCTCAACGCTCCAAGAGGCCAATTCTCCGCGCAGAAGTAGGTGGAACTCATCGACGTAGTAGCGCGTGGTTTTGCCTGCTTCGCGGTTGCGCGTCACTCGGTTCCAGACCTGATCTTGCACGACCAACATCCCGAGCTGTTTGAGTTGCTTGCCCAATTCCTTGATGTCGTAGCAGACGACACGGTTGTTAATGTCCACATTCGTCCTATGATTGAACACGTTGAGGCTGCCGGTGACGTAAATCTCCAACGCCGTGGCGAGGAACTGAGCTTCCTTTTCATCCTGTGCCCGGAGGCAATCGTACAGGTCTTGCAGGATGGGCATATTCTCCGGGCGCGGGTCAGCGAGGTAGTCCCGGTAGACCATGCGGACGCAGCGGTCTATGATGGTCTTTTCCACGGGCTTCAAGCCCTCTTTTGAGCCGACGACGATGTCGCAGAAGGAGAGGATAAAGTCCACCTTTAGACTCAGCGGGTTGTCGTCGTCGGAGTAGTCCAGGCTCAAGTCCATGGGATTGACGCACTGATTCGAGGTCGGCGAGATTTTAATGACCTGCCCGTGCAGCCGTTTGACCAGCGGCCAATACTCGGCTTCGGGGTCGCAGACGATGATGTCGTCGTTGGTGAGCAGATAAACGGCAATCATCTCACGCTTCGCGGTGAAGGATTTACCGCTGCCGGGGGTGCCGAGGAGTAGGCCATTGGGGTTCTTTTGGAGCTTGCGGTCTACCATTATGAGGTTGCCGCTGAGGGCATTAGTGCCGCAATAGAACGCGCCTTGCCCACGCTGGAATAGCTCTTGCGTCGTGAACGGCACAAAAATAGCGAGACTCGACGTGGTCAAGCCTCGCTGAATCTCTATGCGGTTGAGCGCCAGCGGTAGGCAGCTCATCAAGCCGTCCTCCTGCTGGAAGTCCAGCGACACAAGCTGGCAGTTGTGCTTCTGCGCTATGCCTTTGGCTTGGAGCACGGTGTTGTTAAGCGCCTTGAGCGAGTCCGCGGTGTTCACCACCACGAACGTGAGTAAAAACATCCTCTCGTTGCGGCTTTGCAGTTCTTGAAGCAGTTTCTGTGCCTCCGTGCCGTAGGTCGCCAAATCTGAGGGCAGGATGTCCATATCGTATCCGCTTCTCACGGCCTTTTTCTGCTCCTGTATCTTCGTCGCGTTCAATTCCGTCAGCTTGCGCTTCACCGTCTTGATGGCGTTGAGCTGGTCGAGCGCCTTGACGTGCATCGACACAACGAGCGAGCTGTCCATGTCCAGAAAGTCCGCGAGCAGCCGGTCGTTCAGCTCGGGTGCGAGGATGTTCAGGAACGACACCGCGCCAAACTTCGCGCCTATCTTGAAATACTTGCTCGACGCGAACTCGAACGAGCTTGGCGCAATGAAGTCCTTGACGCTCAAGCCACTGGGCGGGAGCAGCTTCCAGTCAAACTTGAACTGTTCCTGTCCGTCGATGTGGAAGATGCCGTGCATGAGCGCGAGCCGGGCGCGCCCGTCCAGCGGCTCGGCCTTGACGCCGAGCTTGCGGAAGTTGTTGAGGATGTCCGTCTCAAGTCTTTCGAGCCTCGGCTTAGCAGTTTTGTATCCATCTGCTTCGATGCCGAACGTGATATGCTTGCTCTTGATGAGGCCATTGTTCCCGCGCTCGAGTTGGTCTTGCAGCATGGCGCTGTACTCTGCGCGCAGGCTGTCGTCCTCATCGCCCCGCAGGGGGATGGCGATGCGGTCGCGGTAAGTTTCCTTATTTGCGGCCGAGTTCACGAAGCTGAACTGAAAACGTACAGAGGCATCAAAATAATTGAGAAAGTCGCACCAACCGTCGAAGATGGCGTCCTTGTCCTCGTTTTGGCTCAGTTGGTAGTTGATGTCCTGAAATTGTATTGTCTTGCTGTAGAACTTGCCCTCCACGCGGCAGATGCCGTCCGGGAACATCCTCTCGAACGGTATGCTGTCCTGCGCGGAGAGCACGGTTGCCGGGCGCTTGGCGGCAGCGATGGCCGCGCGCACCTCGCGCCGCTTGCGGCGGTTAAGTTTTGCGTTGAACGATTCGACGCACCTCCTTGTCTAACCTGTCCTGCTTCTCAAGGGCTGCGTAGAGGTTGTTCGTCATGTAAGGCCGTCGCTTGGGGCGTATGAAGCACGTCCGTATGAGGTACAGAAGATACTTCTCCAGCGGCAAACCGTTCTTCTCGTAGAGTGCGAACAAAAAGAACGGCATCATGACTACAATCATGCAGATGGCCGCCGACGAGTTCCCCAGCGGCCCTTTGAGCAGGAAAAATAACGGAACCCCCACGAGCGCCCCGCCTCCGAAACAGACAAGCTGGCGCTTCGTGAGGTTAAACAACACTTTGGACTTCACTTTTGTGAGGTCTTTGGGAACTGGTATGTATGGCATTTTTAAAACTCCTTTTTCTTCTTAATTAGTGGGCGGCGAAGATACTGCGCGCCATACTCGAAGTCTTAAACAGCGTGAAACACAGCAGCACGGTATAGCCCATGCACGTCCAAATGGCTTTTGAAACGTCCTCGTCGAGCGCTATATTCTGCACCAACACAGCGTAAATGGCTACGCAGACAATGATGAGAAATGCCTGGAACGCAAGCGCCAAGAGGCTGCGTAGGTAGTTCTGCCCCATGCCGCCGAACTCCTTGCCCATCATCGTCGCCATGGGAATAGGCGCAATAGACGCGGTCAAATAAACCTCCAGCATCCTGCCGTAGATGACGATGAAGATGCAGATGGCCACCGCCCATGCCGTGACGTGTACAAACAGGCTCTGGAACCACAGGCCAAACAACGCGCCTAAATCCATCTCCATGAGCCGTTCTTCGAGGCCATCCATCATGGTGGAGATGTCTACGGTGGCGTCACTCACAACAACGCCCGCAGCCTGCGCAACCACGCTCTGCGCTGCATCGAAAATGCCCATGACTATTGTCCAGGTGTTGGTCACGATGAGAATCGCGCACGCGCTCTTGAACATCCACTTGAAGAACACGGCGGTTTCTATCTCGTGGAAGTTGTTCCTGTCGGTCACTATCTGGATAAGCTCCAGCGTCATCACGATGGCGAGAATGACGCCGGCAATAGGCAAGATAACGGTCTCGGACAGCGTCTGAATCATCGAGAAAATGTCCGCGTTCCAGCCCTGCGGCGTCTGGCCTATCTGACCGCTTATCTGCGAGACGTTCTCGTTGACGTTATCGAACAATCCCGTCAGGTTGGAAATAATGCCTCCCGCTAGAATCTCCTTTATCCACTCGGTCAGCGCATTTTTGAGGAACTCTATGCGGCCTCACCTCCAGCCCCGCACCCGAGAGCGCGGGGCGTGAATTTAGTTTTCATCAGCCGAACAAGCCCGAGAGCAGTGGCACAAGCGTCATGCCGATGAGCGCGACGCCACCGCCCGCGACCAGTTGTTTCATACCCTGGCTGCGAGCGCCGGGGTTGTCCTGGCCGTATCCTTCCAGCAGGTTGATGACGCCCCAGATGCCGAGACCAGCACCGAGCGCTATAACCAGCGTTTGCAATACTTCTATCGCACTGTTGAAAAACTCCATCTTAAAACCCGGAGCCACGCCGCACCGTAGTGCAGGCCGCAGGCCCAGCCCCGGCCTCCTTCCATTGTTTTTAATGAAAGCAGCCGTTACGTCTTGGGCTTCATGGGTTTCGTCAGGTGTCGTCGGTTAATGCTTCTTCGTCTAAATCATCGATCTCGTAGACGTCGTACTCCTCGTCGGCTTTGAGCGCCAGGCGGCGGGACATATACTTTTCCACGTCAAAGGTGTTGCGCTTGTCCGCGTCGGAGAGATACTTGTAGTTGGGATGTTTTGTAATGTCGTACTTATCCGAGTAGAACGGCCTCAGACCGCGTATCTGTAAGATGCACTTGTTGCCATCCATCGTGGCAAGGTCGTCCACGCTCATGAGCTCACGCCCGAGCTTTTGGTAGTTCAGGCTGTGGGACTGCTCCCGGCCGCGACTCTCACCCGTGTTATATGTGTCGATGGTTTCGCGGCCGAGACTTTGGCTCAGCTCTTTCAACGTGGATGGCTCTTTGCCGCCGAGGAATAAGTATGAATCACAGTTAGCCGTGATAGTCTCAGCGTTGTCCTTGTAGAGCGCCTTTAGCTGCGATTGAGCTTGCAGCACAAGGCACGCGGAGATCTCACGGCTTCGTATGGTAGCCATGAGCTTCTCAAGGTTGGGAATTTGCCCTATATTTGCACACTCGTCGATGAGGCACCTCACATGGACGGGCAATCTGCCGCTGTACACATCGTCGGCTTTCTCGCAGAGCAAGTTGAAAAGCTGGCTGTACACCATGGAAATGAGGAAGTTAAAGGTGCTGTCCGTGTCGGACATGATTAGGAACAGCGCGGTCTTTTTGTCCCCGATGGTGTCCAGTGAAAGCTCATCGTAGGACGTGACTTCTCTAAGCTCAGCGATGTCAAAGGGAGACAGACGCGCACCGCAGCTCACGAGTATGCTTTTGGCGGTTTTGCCCGCCGCCAACTTAAACTTGGCATATTGACGGGTTGCAAAGTGTCCGGGCTTGCGGCGCTCCAAGTCCTCCATCAGCAGGTCAACTCGGTTTTTGAACTCCTCATCGTCCTCGCGTACCTCCATGCTGTTGAGCATCTCCAGCATCGTGCCGAAATTCTGTTCGGCGGGCGGGGCTTCGTAGTGGATGTAGCCGATGAGCGCCGTGTACAGCAGCTTCTCGGCGTTAGTCCAGAACTCGTCGCCGGACTTGCCCTGCCCGGTGGTGTTGGTGATGAGGCAAGTGACCAGCTTCAAAATGTCTTTTTCCGAATGGATGTACGCGAACGGGTTGTACCTCATGGACTTCTTGAAGTTGATGGTATTCAGCACCCTAATCTCATACCCGGCACGCTCCAGTAATCGCCCTGTCTCTAATACTAACTGACCTTTCGGGTCGGTCACGACGTAAGAGCTGTGGAGCTGCATGATGTTGGGCTTTATGAAAAACCTCGTCTTGCCGCTGCCCGAGCCGCCCACTATGAGTACGTTTTTGTTCCGTGCGGTCTTGGGGTCTTTGGGGCGGCTGTTCATTGTGAGCCTTTCCGTCTGCGTGAGGATGATGTTGTTTTTGAACACGGGATCGACGTAAGGTCGTATATCTTCGGCTGTGCCCCAACGCGCCGCGCCGTACTCGTACCCGTGGCGGTATTTTTTAGCATTTTTGCCGCGCAGATATACCGCCAGCCTGAGAAGCAGGCCGCAGGCCAAGCCAACAAGCAAATCCAGCGCGTGGAAGCGCGGCAGCGGATTGCCGAACGCGGCGGGTAGAGTGCCGAACAAGCTCAGTATCTTCTCCGAGGTGTCGGAACCTGAAGCCATGCGCCACGCCTCACCGAGGTTCGTACAGACGAGGCCGAGCACGGCATAGGGCAAGTTGGTAATAATGAGCTTCTTAATGTTCATCGCTCAAGCTCTTTGTGGCGCTCTTTGGGAGCGCCCACTACCGGCACTATATCTCGCAGTTTTTGCAGCAGCGACGGACGCTCGTTTTTGCGCTCTTTTGCGCTCGAGAACTCCTTGAGTGCCGCCATGATGGCGTCGGCGTCGCGCCCCTTGAAAAACACGAGGAAGCGCGGGGCATCTGCCGAGGTATCCCGCCTCACAGCGTAGTCTACGCCATACTTGCGCGCGATGCGCTCAAACTGGCGCAGATTGGCGTCGTCAATCTCCATCGTGTTCACGCCCTGACCCTGCCGGGTGAGCTGTTTCACAGACTGCTTACCCTTGGGGTGGACATTCACTTTCTTAGCTTTCTGGTTGCGGCAAAAGGCCACGAACTTGGAGACTGCGCTCTTGAGCACCCGCCCGGAAAACTTCGTGCCGTTAATGACCAGTGTCAGTGTCCGCTGCTCAACCTCCTCCTGCATTTTGCCACCTCCATGTCAGCGCTCCTGAGTTGGCTGCTTGTGCGTACTCTCGCGCGGCTTATCCTGCACAGCGACGAGGTTGCCGCCAACGGTGAGGAACTTCTCCGGCCAGCGGAATTTCTCAAGGTACTTGGCCTGCAAGTCTTTTGGCAGAGAGCAGAAGTTATCCTCTCCGAGGCCGCAGATAAAGAAGGGTCCGGCGATGGCGTCGTAGATTTTGCCGTCCTCGCCGCGCAGCGCGCGGTTCAGCGGCATCTGCATAATTTTGCCCTCGTCGTTGCAGACGAGGGCGACGGGGTCGTCAAAAGGGTAAGTGGCTTCAATATAGCCGCCGACAGCGGCCTGCAATGACTTGAGGTCGTTACCAATCTCAGCAATCCGTGCCTCCTTGCCCGGTTCGACCAGCAGCACTTCCATCAGGCTTCCTCCACCACGAACACCACCGTAAGCACCTGTTCGTTTATGCTAACAGAGGTCGCCGAGACGTTCGCATCGTAATCCAGCGGGAGTGTACTGCCCGCGCCGATACTCCAGTCGCCGGTGAGCGTAAGCGCCTCGCTGTCGCCGCTGTTCACGGACTGCGCGCCGCCAATCGCAAACCCTATGAGCTTGCTGTCCACTTTTGCCGCTGCCATGTTGTACTCAAACGGCACAAGCGTCCAGCCATTTTCCGTGCGCAGACTTATGCCGGTCACGCGCACATCACAGGTGGAGTTGTTGGCGATTGCCGCGTCGGTGCTCGACGTGACCACGCCGTCCTCCGTGACTGCGAGAGGCAAACCGGCGGGAACCGTGACGGAGAACACCTTTGTGAGCGTCCAGTGGGCATAGAGCGTGTGCGCGTCCTTGTCGCTGACCTCAGTGCCGGCCTCGACCAGCTCGCCGCCGTCTTTTTCGGTGTACCAGCCGTCAAAGGTGTAGCCCTCGCGGGTGGGTTCGGGCAGCTCGCCATAGGTGTCGCCGAAAACGACGGTCACTTCATCCTCGTCCAGAACACCGCCGCAGGCGTCGAGGATGACGTCGACGTACACGGTCAACTCCTTAGAGCAGCCGTCGCACTTGCCGTCGCCGTTCGTGTCAGCGTGGTCGGCGTACTCATAAGTGGAGTAGCCACAAGAACAGGACTTCGTGCGACGGTGCTGGGCGTCAGAGTAGTTCGTCCACGCGCCATAGCTGAAACTGTGGCTGGCATACTCGTAGGTGCTATACCCGCAGGTAGAGCACGTTTTCGTGCGACGGTGCTGCGTGTCGCTAGTGGACTGCCAAGAGCCGTAAGAATAGCTGTGATTCGCGTAGTCGTAAGTGGAATATCCGCAGTCGCGGCAGGTCTTAGTCCTGCGATGCTGAGTGCCGTTGTAGTTCTGCCAGGAGCCGTAAGTAAAGCTGTGGCTTTCGTAGGTTGCAGATCCCACATTGCTGTCACAAGTGGAGCAGTAGTCCACGACTCGGTGCTGGGTAGAGGTGTACTGCTCATACTGCTCTCTGGTACTGTGGCGGGCGTACTCGTACTCACCATCGCCGCAATCGCGGCAGTAGGCATAGCGCCTATGCTGACTGCTGGAGTAATATTCCCAATCGTCGTAGACGGTCACGCCATGGCTGACGCCGTAGTCCACCAGGTCGCCGCAGTCCTCGCAGAACTCATACCAGTAGCAGCCGTCCCACTCGCGATACGTCCAGTCGTGGTAGCAGTAATCCGGCTCCCAGCCGCCTCCACCGCCACCGGAGCTTTTGGTGTAGCCGCAGAGCGTGCAGGTGTTGCCTGAGAAGGTGTGTGAGCCCTCCAGGACTACGCCGCCGCCAATGCCGCAGCCGGTGCAGTACACGCCGTAGAAGTGGGTATCTTCGTCATTTGGACGGTAGTTGTAATATGCGTAGGAGCAGTACCCGGAACAGGTGCAGCCCGCAAGGCCGCAGTCCGACGTGTCCGCGAACGCGCTCGGCACGAGCGTGAGCGCGAGCACAAGAACAAGGAGCAGGGATATTAAACGTTTTTTCATGAAATTTCTTCCTCCTTTAGACAATGGAGATGGTGAACACGACGTTGAGCGCGTTCACGTTTTCGCTGTTCGGGGCGTCGGCGCTTATCTTGGCGAAATACTCAAGCGCCATGTCGCTCTGCGGCTGAATGACCGGGAAGCCCGTGCTGTTTATGGCGAGCCTGCCTGCGCCGGTGGTGGCGCAGCCGTTAATCTTAAGCGCGACACGGTGTGCGCCGCTGAAACTGTTGTAGTCGCCGACCTTGTACGCGCCGTCCGTGACTTCGACGCCGGTGACGCGCACCGCACCGTTCGTCGAGTTGTTCGTGATTTTGGCGTTGTCCGCTGTGACCACGGTTCCGTTTATGACGTGGATGGGCAGTGACGCGGGGACAGTGACATTCACCGCGCGGTACTCATTGTCCACCGTGAGCGTGACCGGCACCGTTGCGGTTGTTGAGGTGTCCGCAAACGCGCCGAGCGAGAGGCAGAGCGCGAGGGCAAGCGCCAGCGCGCCTATGCGTTTAGCTTTCAAGTTTGGAGCCTCCTTTCAAAGAGTTTGGGGCGGCTTTCGCCGCCCCGGTTTAAGCGTCTCACTCGGTTACGTCGTCCCACTCAATCACGAACACGACGTTGGCGACATTCGCGTTCTCAACAACGTTGGAAAGCGGGGTGACGATGGCAGAGTAGGCAACGGCCACGCTGTTGCGGGTGCTGTCGCCAACACCGGTCATATAGCAGCCGTCAATGGGCGCGGTGATAAGGCTCTGGGTGGCCTCATTGGAAGCGGTGGCGACCTGAGCGCCGCCGCCGATACTCATGGCGAAGCCGAGCTTGTTGCTGTCCACCTTCTCACCGGCGAGGCTGGACTTGTCTCCAAACGCGGTGAGGTTCCAGCCCTCGGCAGCGCTGATGCTCACGCTGCGGACGCGAACCGCGCCGTAGGAGTTGTTGGTTATCTTGCAGTCGCTGGCGGTCACGACGGTGCCGTCGTCAGACATGGCCATCGGCAGGGCGGTGGGGACGGTTACGCTCATGCGGGTAGGCGTAGTCTCGCCGCCATCACCGCCGCCGATGCCCTCGTTGGTGGTGGTCAGGTTGACAGGAGAAGTGGCGCTACCGCCGCTGGACGTGATGTCATCGGCGCAGGCGCCGACAGCAAGGGTGAACACCATGCAGAGCGCGAGCAGCATGGTAACGGGTTTACGCAGAGTTTTGGTCATGTATAATACCTCCAAATTAAGATTTTTGCCCTTATTCAAGGACGGTGAGTTCAATTACGACGCCCGCGCTGCCGAGCTTGTCTCCGGTGTCGGGGTCAAGGTTAAAAAACATCGCGGTGCACTCGTATGTACCCGCGTCGAGGTCAACATCGAGCTTGTCCGACTCAATCTTCGAGCCGACCGGCACCGCCTTGGACGTGTAAATTACCTCGCCCGTGTCGTTGCGGGTTATCTCGACGCTGATGGGATAGCGGTTTATGTCCTCGTTCACAATCATGAGGGAACCGGCGCTTTCGCCGTCCGAGAACACAGGCGAGGTGTTCATGCTGATGTTGATCATGCCCTCCTCGACTTTCTCGTTGAGGCTGTCGCGGATGGCGTCGAGGTCGGCTTCGTCCCAGCCGCCAGCGGTCGCAGAGGGGTCAAACTCAATGCCGCCGGGCTCGTCAACCGGCCCGCCGCAGCTCCTGAGAAGCAGCAGGATAATGATTGCAAGCACAACGACGATAGCCGCGCCGATGCCAATTTTCTTGTATGTCTCTTTCTTCGAGTTTTTGTTTTTCACTTTTCAAACCTCCTGAAATTTTGTCCAGAGTGCGGGCCGCTGACTAAGGTGGAACCACCAGTTGGCGCAAATGGATTCTTACGTCGCATCACCTCCTTTGCCGTACAGGTCATGTTGGACTTGCGCCATCGTGCCGCTATTTGCCGAGAAGTACGAATTGTATAGCGTGGTCAACAGGTAGGCACGGATGTTGCGCACCTCCGTCGTGTTTCTGCGGAAACACCAGAGGACATATTCAAGGTGCTTCCTCTCGAGCTTGAGCAGCCGCGACTTGACCACGGCGGCGGGTCTGTCCTCCTTGCCGACGCGGATGTACTCACGCGTGGAACAGACGGTTTCAACCATCAGCTCAACGATGTCGTCAATGATTCCCGCGTCAACAACGCTCTGCTCGCGGACGTAGTCCGATTCGAGATTCTCAGTAATAATCTCACGCCAAATCTCTTCATCTTCGATTCGCTTCGGCGGCTCGGAATGAATGAAATCGATACTTGCTTGAGTGGTTTCTTGATTATTTCTTTTCTTGTTTATATCTTTATTTAATTCCGTCGGGTTTTCCGAAAGCGGCTCATCCGTTTCCGGGTTTTCCGGTTCTGGATAAGCCGTAACAGGATCAGCCGAATCTGGCTCTGACGTTACCGGGTACTCATAGATGATGTACTCCACGTCGGTAAAGCGCCCAAACCTGTCGCGGGTCTTGCGCCGCACGAGGTATCCGTGTCGCTCCAGCTCAGTAAGCCCGGAGGCAATGGCGTCCCGACCCTCGAGCAGGATGGTCTGGAGCCCGTTGAGGGTGTAGTCCCACCCATCGGGCTTTGAGAGCATCGTTATAAGCAGCCCCTTGGCCTTGAGGCTCATGGTCTTGTCTCGCAGCAGGCCGTTGCGGACTATGGTGAAGTCGCTGCGCTTTTCTATCCTGAAAATCTCAGACATTTATCTTCGTCTCCTTCGCCGCCCGCGCGGACGGCGCGAGCCTCAGTATGTAATTTCGGTGCCGCCGAGCTTCAGCACGTCGGGGCCGTAGTTGGCTATGAGCAAGGCGTGGATGATGAGCCGAAACTCCTCATCGTCAACAATCTCAGCATCGGCAAGGTCATAGAGCGTCAGGCCCAGCCCGCCGCACATGAGCGCCTTTGCCGCCTGGATGAGCGTATAGTCGTGCTCCGAAACACCGCGCATGACTATGAACACCGGTTCAAAACCGCCCGGCATACAGGCGTTCCACGCCCGTTTGAGCAGCCCACGGTTGGAGCCGAACAGGTAAAGAGAAGCAAAAAAGCGTGGATTTCTCCACGCTTGGTAGCCCACGCTTCGCAGCAGCAGGCGGGTATTGTATTCGTGTTCACGGTCGAGCCAGAACGAGCCGTCGTAGCCCTTAATGAGCCATTCCAGCCGCCAGCGCAGCTCCGGCACATGTAGCGCACCAAACAGCTCACGCACAGCGGCAGCGTAGCTGACCACGCCCGCCTCAATGCGTTCGGTGAGCCATGGACAACCAATAGCCTGACACCGCCGATGCCGCCACTCGACGCAGTATTCGCAATCTACGTCAGCAGGTTTGCAGTGGTACGATAGAATCACCCCCTCCAACGAAAAAAGCCGGGCAGAAATCTGTCCGGCTTAGTAGTTTGGTATTCAATTAGCGTTCAGCCTCACGCCGACGCTTCTGCTGCTTCTGCCACTGTTCCAGCAGCTTTATGATAGTCTCCTCCATGCGCTTCGGCGTGTAGCTGGCGGGGAAATACTTACGGAGCGTGTCACCCTTGAGCGTGATGCGTTCGACCTCTTTCTTTTCCTCCGACATGATGGCGCGCATCACGGCGGCATCCAACTCGCCGCGCTGACTGAACTGTTTCAGCCGTTGAGCCTGTGACAGCGACGGCGTAGCCTGCTCGCTGTCCATCGCGTCGAGTAGCATAGTCTGCTCGTCCTTAGTGAGAAACGACAGCTCATAGGCCGGGTTGAACGCAATCTTGCGCTCGTCTACCATGTCCAGCAGAGGTGGGATTAGCTCGGTGAGACGGATGTAGCGCTGGACTTGGCGACCGCTTTCTCCGGCATCTTCGCCTATAATATCTGCTGCCTCTAACTTCCCGACAACTTGTCGGGAAGTTAAATCTGTGCGTTCTCCTTGGTGTCTTAGCGCCTCCAACTTCAGCTTGTACGCAAACGCCCTCTCGCTCGGCAGCAAATCCTCGCGCTGCAAATTGCTGTCCACGACGAGGATCGCAGCCGCGTCATCATCCAGCTCGCGCACGATAACCGGCATCGTCTCCAGCCCAGCGAGCTCGCAAGCCCGCTTACGCCGGTGACCTGAAACAAGCTCGTAGCCACCGTCTGGCATAGGTCGAGCGATTGCGGGAGAAAGCACGCCGTACTGCTTCACGCTCTCAACCATGTCCCGCATCGCCTCATCGTCTCGTACCTTGTACGGGTGCCTGCTGAACGGCTGCAAGACGGAAAGCTGCAAGTCGCTTATCTGCCCGGAGGCAGAAGTGTTTTCAACGACGGCAACCGCCTCCTTTTCCCCAATGTTCTGAAATTCCTCCCACCGCGAAACGATAAAATCCGCAAGTGAGGCTTTAGGGATATGGTTTTTGCCGCCCGCATAGATGTTCTCAATGTAATTCAAGCGGCACCACTTGGTCACGGTCGAGGAACGTCGCCCCGTAAGCTCGCTGACCTGAGCGACGCTCAGCACATCGGGGTATAGCGCAAGAGCTGCGCGAATTTTCTCGACTGCCGTTTCATCCGCAGCGGGCCTCGGAGCGCTGTCGCGGCGTTGCAGGTAATCCACCACGTCGGCTGTAGCTATGAGGAAACGATGCGTCTTTCTGCCGCTGTCTATGCAGGGGATTTCCCCGCTTTCAAGGAGGTTCTGCGCAGACTTCTTGCTTATGTGGCATATCTGGTAGAGCTGCTCCTTGGTGATGTATTCGGGGTATTCGTCGAGTATCTGCTGATAAGAATTAGAACTGGCCATGTCAGAACCTCCGTATTATTCTGCCGTCAACGGCGGGTAATACGAACTCTAAGCAGGGCCAGTTCTCTCCTAACTCTCTCCGATGTCTCTCCAAACAGAAAAATCGGCTGCATTTTATTTACATCCCGATTGCCCAGCAATGACGCCGAAAAACGGTTGCAATGCCTGAAAAATCAGGAGTTTTTACCTGTTGTAGTTTCCTCTGCATTCTGGTAAATTCCAGCACGCTCCAATAGAGCTGAATGACTCGAAATGCTGTAGACCGAAAGGTCTCTAGGGTTCGAATCCCTAACTCTCCGCCACAAACCCAGTCATATCAAGGCTTTTGCCGTGTGACTGGGTTTTCCTTTTCTGCCAAATGCACAACTGCGTACATGATTTTCGGCAAGAACAGAATCAACCGCTCCAGCTCTGACTTTTGATCTCCGGCAGGGACAGAAGATTGTCCATTACGTTTGCGGAAGTGATCTTGGACTTATAATCCAGATGGCTGTAAATATTCGCCGTCGTGCTGATATCACTGTGACCGAGCCATTCCTGAATCTGCTTCATCGGGACATCATTGGCAAGGAGCAAAGATGCGCAGCTGTGTCTGAGATCGTGAAAGCGAATGTGGCGCAGACCGTTACGCTCCAAAATCTTGCTGAAGTTCTCTGTTACTGCGTTCGGGCTGATAATATTACCCATAGGATCTACAAATATATAGCCGTCATATCTGTGATTGTAACAGTTTCCGCAGACCCTCATATTTTCTTTCTGCTGCTCTTTGAGTTCCAGAAGCTTTTCTCTAAAATTACCGACCAACGGGAGGGACCGAAGACTTGACTTTGTTTTTGCCCGGTCCGCCTCAACAATCGCATATTTGCCATCCAATTTGACAGTCGTTAATATGTGCTTGATCGTGATGGTATTGCGTTCAAAGTCAATCGCGTCCCATTTCAGGCCGAGTGCTTCACTGCGCCGCAAGCCGTAGAATGCTGTCATCTGAATCAGCAGGGAATACGGATGATCCTTTGTTACCTCAAAAAGCTTTTCCAGCTCATCCAACCGGTAATAGTCTGCGATATACTTCTGCTTTTTCGGACGCTCCACCTTGTCGGCAGGATTAAACGGGATCAGGTCCATTTTCACGGCATATTTCAGAGCTTTGTGGATGTTTGCGTGTTCGTGAATCACCGTGTTGGCAGAAACGGTTTTCATCTCATGCAGATAGAAGCTCTGAATATGCTTGGCCTGAATACCTTCGAGAGTGAGGCCGGTATTTCGGAAGTACGGCACGATCTTTCCCTTTACCATCTGCGTATACGATGAAAAAGTTGTTTCCTCGACGGATCCCCGAACGATTTCCAACCACATTTCCATATAATCGGCAAACAGCATCTCTGCAGACAGGTCTCCGGTTCCCATATCGCAGACGGGAGGGACATAGTCCCGCCTCATTTCCCTCAGCATTTTTTCGGCACGTTTTTTGTTTCCCTTTACGGGAAGCCCGGTCGGAAACCATGGCTGTTTTCGCTTTCCGACCGAGTCTGTGTAACTCAACACAATATGGCTATACCCATGTCCTGGCCAAATAGTCGCTTGTATCTTGGAAAAACGATACTGATCAATTATGGCGGAATGACGGTGCTTGCAAAAATAAATGACATAGGCGCTCTGATCGGCAGAGATCTTGATTTGCAGCCGGGTGTTTTCAGGTCTTTTGTATTTAAATCTGTGCAGACTGGGGCATTCGTTCGATCAGTTATCGCGTTTTATAGTATATTGCTGACACGCAAAAGATTTCATCGTCGGAAAGACTTTGAGGCCATGTTATAAGCTTACTTTTCAAGGTTCCGTTGCAAAATGCAGATTTTACAGCGGAACCTTTTTGGCAAGGCTTTGCCATAAATGCCGTAAAATCTTTCTGTCAAAAGAAATACACGCTTTACCTATTCTCGTGATAGACTTCTTTCCAACGAGATCAGCGTATTTGAGTGTTACTGCCATGCTGCAGTCCTTTTGCTGTGATACAGAGTGAGAAGTGTTTTTGTTTCTCCGCTGTATCTCAGGATAGAATTGAGCGACGGAGAGCTAAATAATTTTTATACATGGCCTGATAGGATCTCCCGCTTTCGGGAGTCGGTGTGTAAACACGGCTGATCCGGCCGCTCATGCCTCTGGCAGCGGAGGGAACATCCGGATACAGCCCGGCAGACGCCGCAGCATAGATGGCCGAACCGAGGGCTACGGTCTGTTTTTCGGCGCACACTTTCAGGTCACAGTTCAGAATATCCGCGTAGATCTGCATCAGGAACGGATTTTTCCACGACATCCCTCCGGAACAGATGATCTCGCGAATGGGAACGCCATGCGCTTTGATATGCTCAATAATTGCTTTGGCTCCAAAGGCGGAGCCCTCGATGAGACAACGATAGACCTGCTCCGGTTTCGTGGACAGGGAAAAGCCGCTTATGACACCGGTGAGGCTCAGATCGATCGGCACAGACTTGCTGCCGTTGAACCACGCGAGACACAGAAGCCGCTCATCGGGGCCGCTTCTTTCGGCCAGCCGGGAAAGGTATTCGTGGACGCTGATCCCTTCTTCCTTTGCTTTTCGCTCACAGGAACCCGGAAGAGCATTTTCCATATACCATTGCAGCATATCCCCCGTGCCGGGCTGCCCTGCGGCATGACACAGAAGCCCCCGGTATATACTGTCGGGCATGCTGGCACAGATGCCTTCAACGGGTGTATCCCGTTCATCCAGAAGCATGAACGAGGTAGAAGTGCCCAGAACCATCATCAGTACGCCTGCCTCGCAGATCCCGGACCCGGGGATACCGGCATAGCCGTCCATTTGGGCGGCGGTGATTACGGTGCCGGGTGCAAGGCCGGTGAGGGCGGCCATAGTTTCAGAAACTTCAGCGGCTGCTTCACCGGGAAAGCAGATGCACTGACTGCGGCCGGTCATTTTGGCGTAATATCCCGAACCGAAGCCGCGCTCTGCCGCATCGAAATATTCCTCCGGAGGAAAGCCGCTCGCCTCTGACCACATGGCCTTGCAGGCAAGGAACGTTCTGCTGCGGATTTCCTGCCCGGCGAGGAGACTGACGATCCAGTCTCCCAGCTCCAAAAAGGTATCGGTGGCATCAAACAGCTGCCTGTCTTCCCGAAAACATTCCAGAACCTTGGATACGAAAAACTCCGCCCCGATCTCTCCGCCCACCGAATCCAGCCAAGGAAGCCGGAATTCTCTGGCCGCGCGGGTCAGGTCTGCCGCCTCTTTGAAAGCGGCATGATGCTTCCACATTTTGGGCCAGGCGTGGATGCGGGCTTTGTATTCTTCTTTTTTGCACAGAGGAACACACTCTTTGTCCACTGCTAATACCGTGCTTGCCGTGGCGTCAACGCCCACAGCCGCTACAGCTTCGGGGTCAACGCAGCTCTTTGCAAAAAGCTCCCGCAGAACGAAAACCAGTGCCTCACGGTAATCGTCCGGGTCTTGCAGGCACCACTTTTCAGACAGGCCCGGCAGATCTTTACATGGGGCGGTGATGATGGCATGGGGATAGGCATACTCCGCCTCACAAAGCACGGAGCCGTCCCTGCTGCCCGCAAGAATTCCCCGGCAGGACAAGGATCCAAAGTCCAGTCCTATCACATAAGGGCCTCGTTTATTTTTCTCCGCTGTCATAGAACCCCCGATTTTCTTTTCCTATGAAATGAAATGAGAAATACGTTGCTCCGATTTTGAAATCACTCAAAACTGGAGCTGTTTTTATAAAATGGCGTTTTGGCCTGTCAGCGTTTTCTGGAGCTCGTGCGCAGGGAGCTGATGCACGCTGTAGCCGCATCGGCTGCACAGAGCGGCTGCCGTACCCGCGGCCTGACCGACGGCCATGGCGGTAGCCTGCACGCGAATGCTCGCATGGGCAGCGTCGTCTGCGGAAATAGCGCGCCCGCAGACTATTACATTGTCTGCTTCCGGGGAGATCAGAGATCTGTACGGAATGTATCCCGCCTCGGAGAGCTCCTGAAGAACCTGAGAGCTTCCGTCTGCACAGTGCATATCAATGGGATGGGCGTTTCTGGCTACAGAGTCTTCAAAATGTTCGGCCCGCATAAGCTCGTCTCCGGTCAGCGTGTGCACGCCGACCAGATGCCGGCCCTCGCGTATTCCCGCGTTAACTGCGGAAGCGGAGATCGAGCAGTTTTTAAACTCCGGATATTTGTTTTTCAAAATATCGAGCAGCCTGAACATGTCCTCACGCATTTGAAATTCGGCAGTCATATAGTCCCGGGCGTTCAGTGAGGTCGAATTGCTGCGGGTGATGTTGACTGCCAGCCGGTCTCCACTCAGCATGGTGTTGAACCACGGACCGCCGAACTGAGGAGCTTTCTGCTCCGAATACAGACCGTCCAGATAATCGTGGATCTCCGTGTTGAGCGAGTGCGTGCCTTCTTTCCCCGTGTGATGGATACTGTCACGGAGCAAAGGGGTGGATGTGTCCACGCCGATAAGCTCAAAACACAGAGAAAGAGGCTGCGGGGTCTGACTGGTGCGCGTGGAAATCCCTGCCATGGAGCAGATATTTCCGTTTCCGGTCGCATCAATAAAGTGTTTCCCGCGGATCTCAAACGGGCCCTCATTGCCGACAGCGCGAATCCCGGTTATCAGCTTCCCGTCTCTGAGCACATCGGATACGAGAGAGTTGGTGTATACAACAACACCGGAATCCAGTACCATTCGCTGGGCGATCAGCTTGTAGTACTCCGTGTCAACGGAGATATGTCCTTTAGGCATTTCGGCAAAGGCAGCCCCGTGCCGCTCCATTTCCTGCTCAAACTCCCACGGTATGCCGCCAACGACCCGACTGCCGTTTTTGAAGAAGCCGCTGATCGGTACAACGAGTCCCGCGGTGGCTGTCCCGCCGAAAAACCCGAATCTCTCTATAAGTGCAGTACGGCATCCGAGTCTTGCCGCCGCCACAGCCGCGACCCAGCCAGAAGGCCCCCCGCCGCATACGATCACATCGTAAGACTCGGGAAGACCGGACGATTTTTCCACAAATGCCATGAAAGTTTCCTCCTGCACACTCAATTCGGAGATATTTATAGCACATTGAATATAATAAGTCAATTAAAACGTTCCAAATATAAATTACTTGCTATTATTCACTTTTTGTAGTTTAATTACTAAGAAGTGCACAGTCGCACCCGTTTCGGGCACGCGGCACGGATCAGCGCACAGGGAAAAATGTCACTTATTCATAAAAAGGCGGAAGTCCTTTTGTGCAAATTGCAGAAAAAGCAAAATAATATTGACTTTTGGAATGTTCCAAAAAAGAATTAAAACGAAAAGAGACTATACTATGGTGACAATTTGGGATGTTGCGGCGGATGCCGGCGTATCTAAGAGCACAGTATCGTTAGTTCTCAACAGCAGTCCTCTGGTAAAGGAGGAAACAAGGCGGCGGGTGATGAAGTCCATCAAGGCGCTGAACTATGTTCCGAACTACAGTGCCAGAAGTCTGATCCGGCGCAGCAACAACAGCATCGGGATCATCCATATGTCCCGCGGCGCCAGAAATACGGATCACCGCTACGAGTGGTCTTACAGCTCCGATTCTTTTACCCACGACGTGGAAGAAGGCGTGTTTCAGGCCATTGCCCAGCAGGATCTGGATCTGTCCGTTATGAAAGACCGGTATGATCTTTCTCATGATATTCACAATATTCCCGGAATCATCAGGAGCCGTCGGGTAGACGGCGCCATCTTCATCGGCGGCTTCGACGACGAGGATGTGGTGGAAGTGATCCGCGGGCTGGACATTCCCGCGGTGCTGGTCGCCTCTTCCTGGGCGGCGGACGGGGTGGATACGGTGCTCCACAGCTCCTATGAGGGCAGCCGTCTGGCCTTTAAGAAGCTCATCGAGACGGGACACAAGCGCATTTGTCTGTTAAACTGTCCCAAAAGCTATTTCCGCGTGTGGCCCGAGCGTGTTCGCGGTGTTCGGGATGCGGCGGCAGAATGCGGGTATGCGCTGGATGAGAGGCTTCTTTTGTCGGCGGAAAAAAATACGCCGCAGAGCGGTTACATGGCTTTCAAAGAACTTCTGAACTCCGGACTGATGCCGGATGCGGTGCTCACAGCGAACAACGAGATGGCCATGGGTCTTCAGCGTTGTCTGTATGAGCTGAACATTCGAATTCCGGAGGATATATCCGTAATCTGCTACGAAGACTCCAGCTTTTGCGGCAATGCGTCACCGGCCCTGAGCGCCGTGAACGTCGAAAAGGAACTGATCGGAAAAACGGCATTTCAATTCCTGCTTAACCGCATCAATGACCCGCAGCATCCGATCCAGACCTTTACCTCCGCGCCCCATCTCATTATGAGAGAGAGCCTCCTTGACCGAAGACAGCTCCCCGTTCCCTGAAAACCTCAAGGGAGTGTTTGAGGCTTGGAACGCTCCAAATATTTCCCTTGTATATTGGAAGGTTTAACCATCTGATAATGTATAATTTGAGAAAGAAGGGTCACAATGAAAAAAGCACTCGCACTGGTTCTGGCTCTCTGCATGATCGCAGCCCTCTGCGCATGCGGCCAGCAGGCTGCTCCTGCAGCATCCGCAGATCCTGCAGCCCCCGCAGCTGAGTCCGAAGGCAAGAAGCCCGAGGACTACGTTGGCACCATCCGCCTCTGGAGCGTCTGGGACGAAGACAGCGGCGCAGCCTCCTGGGTAGAAGAGTTCAACAAGGTTTACCCCAACATCACTTTGGACATCCACAAGTTTTCCAACAGCGGCGACGGTAACGTGCAGCTCGACACCGCCCTCATCGCCGGCGAGGTTGACATTTGCATGAGCTTCGCAGCCGGTAAGCTGGAAGAGCGTGCCACTGCCGGCCTGTTCTACCCCCTGGATGACTTCCTGGCCGAAGCCGGCCTGGACAGCGTTGAAAACTGGGGTCTGGAAGACAACTACGGCGGCAAGATCGTTGCTATCCCCATGGGCGGCAACAATGACCACGTCATCATCAACAAGGATCTGTGGGATGCTGCCGGCCTCGGCGAAATCCCCACCTCTTGGACGATCGACGAGTACTACGATGCAGCCCGCGCCATGAACAAGGTCGCAGCTGACGGCACCGTTGAGGTCTACGGCTGCTCCAACTTCCACTCCATCTACTACTGGTCCATCTTGGCCCGCGGCTTCCTGGGCGATGACTACTACTACACCAAGGATGAAGCCGGCAACCTCGTCAGCAACATCACCAATCAGGCATTTGTCGACGCCTTCAACGTGAACTACAACGCCGATATCGTTGAGAAGATCCAGTATCCTCTGATCACCTACCGCGATGAGGGCATTCAGGCTTACACTCCCTTCATGGAAGGCAAGGTCGCCATGTGCGTGATGACCAACGCCATGACCCGCCGCATCGCCAATACCGATGAGTACACCTTCGACTTCCCCATCACCTACGCTCCCATCCCCACCCTTTACGAGGATCAGGAAGTGAACTACTGCGACGGTATCTACTACTTCATGCATCTGTCCATCGCCAACAGCTGCCCGGATCCTGAGCTGGCATGGCAGTTCGTCAAGTGGTTCAGCACGGAAGGCAGTGCATACTACAGCACCGTCGGCCATATGCCCACCTACAAGAATGTTGACAGAGACTCCATCGTGTCCATCGCCTTCGGCAGCGAAGAGGCCGCCGCAGAGCTCATCGATGTGGAAGCCTACAAGAGAGTCGTTCTCAACTATGACGGCCCCACCTACATCGAGCATGAGTATCTTGGTGCCAGCGAGATCAGCAATGTTCTCAACACCGTCACCATGGACGTGTACCGCGGCAACATGACCATCGAGGAAGGCTTCGAGGCCATGAAGGCTCAGATGGATGCTGCTATTGCAGACGCCAAATAAATAACAGCACTTTACGTTAATCTCATGGGCCCAGCTTTATGCTGGGCCTATGTTTAGAAATGAGAGGTCCTTTTTATGCAGAAACGAAGAGATACTTTGACAGCGTGGCTGTTCCTTGCGCCGGTTCTTTTGCTGTTTTTTACCTTCATTGCTTACCCCATCGTCTTTTCAGGCGCCCTGTCGCTGACCGAGTGGAACTTCGTTTCCGGCCTTTCCGGGATCGAATTCGTCGGTCTGGACAACTTCCAGAAGATGTTCCATGACGAGACCTTCCTCTATGCGTTGAAGAACACTTTGATCTATACCGTTACCATTGTCCCCGTCAGTGTGGTACTCTCACTGATCCTGGCGTATCTTCTCAACGACAAGGTCTATCTGAGAAAGACTCTCCGCCTCCTCTTTTTTATTCCCTACATATCCAACACCGTGGCGCTTGTCACTGTTTTCAAGTTCATGTTCCGCAGCGACGGCCCCGTGAACCTTTTCCTCAGCAAGCTGGGAATGACGGAACTGCCCCAGTGGTTCTCCAATCCCAACCTTACCAAAGTGCCTATTATCATCCTCGTCATCTGGACCAGTATCGGCTATCAGGTGCTGATATACATGGCCGCACTGCAGGATGTTCCCACCTCACTCTATGAGGCGGCCGAGATCGACGGTACAACTCCCTGGCAGAAGTTCAGAAAGATTACCGTCCCTCTGATCTCGCCCACGACCTTCTACCTGATCGTAATTCGGACTATCGCTGTTTTCAAGCTGTTCACTGCCGTCAAGATCATGACCGCTGGCACGACCGAGCGAAGCAGTACCACCATCGTTGCGGAGGTCTACCGACATGGCTTCAGCAACTATGACTTCGGCTACGCCAGTGCCATGTCCTGGATCCTGTTCCTCATTATTCTGACCATCACCCTCATTCAGCTCTGGGTCCAGAAAAAATGGGTGCAGTACTGACCGAAAGGAGCGAACAGATGAAGCATACCAATATACGCCGCAAGGTGATCACCACGGTTATCCTTCTCGCCGTCGGTATTCTCTTCCTCCTGCCTCTGCTGTGGATGATCTCTTCCTCCCTCAAGCCGGGCTCGGAGGTCTTCTCCACGAACTTTACTTGGATCCCCTCCAAATTTGTCTGGAAGACCTATGAGCAGGTCTTAACGAGCAAGTCCGTTCCTTTCCTGAATATGATCAAGAACTCTCTTGTCCTTGCCACTGCCACCATCGTGGGCCAGCTTCTTGTTTCGTCTCTTGCGGCCTATGCCTTTGCCTGCATCGATTTTAAGGGAAAGAATATCGTATTCATCATGCTGTTGGGCGCCATGATGATCCCCTCGCAGGCGACTCTGATCCCTCGCTTTACTCTTTTCAACTCTATGGGCCTGTATAATACCCACTGGGCTCTGCTCCTGCCTTCCTGGTTCAGCGTCAGCGCCGTGTTCCTGCTGCGGCAGTTCTATAAGAAGATTCCCCGCGATCTGGTGGAGGCCGCCGTTATTGACGGCGCAGGTCACTTTCGTATCTGGTGGCAGATCATGATGCCGCTGACCAAGACCGCTATGGTCTCCCTCACCATTCTGGCCTTTATCGGATCCTGGAACGACTTCCTTACACCTCTGATCTTCCTGACGGACAAGGATCTGTTTACGGTATCCCTTGGTATCAACCTCTACAACTCCATGGAGCAGGATCTTATCAACAAGGTCATGGCTGCTGCGACTGTGGGTACGGTTCCCGTCATTTTGATATTTAGTATCTTCCAGAAGCAGTTCGTGGAAGGCATTACCACCAGCGGTATCAAGAGCTGATAAAGGAGAAGTCATGAACGAAGCTGTTAAGAGTTTTATTGATAATAAAGCAGCTGATATGCGCGAGACGCTGCGCACGCTGGCTCTGATCCCGGCACCCAGCGGGATGGAGCGGGAGCGAGCCCGCTTTTGCGCGGACTTTCTCCGCAATGCAGGCGCTGCGGAAGTCCGCAGGGACCGTGTGGGCAACCTGATCTGCCCTCTGCGTCCGGGCAGAAGCGGAAAGTGGATCGTTTTTTCGGCGCACATGGATACTGTCTTTCCCCTTGAGACCCCGCTTTCCATCAAGGAAGAGGGTGACCGCTGGGTCTGTCCCGGCATCGGGGATGATACGGCCAGTCTGGTAGTGCTGCTGTACGCCGCCAGGTTCATTCTGGAAAATGCCACGGAAGAGACCGAGCACGGTATCCTCCTTCTGGCTACGATGGGCGAGGAGATCGGCAGCGTTGGCGCCAAAGCCTTCACCGATGATTTCGGCGCGGAGAACATGGCCTTTTTCTACAGCTTTGACGGTAATTTCCGAAGCATTTATCCAAACGTGGTCAACCGGGAGATGTACCGGATCCATGTGAACACCCCCGGCGGCCATGCGCTGGGAGCTTACGGCAGTCCCAACGCCATTGAAGAGCTGGCGAAGCTCCTGCAGGCTGTCTGCGGCCAGTGCCGTGAGTATGTGGCTTCCATCCATGAGGGCCGCAACGCCTTTAATGTAAACACTGTTTCCGGCGGTACGGGCAACAACATCGCCGACCATGCCGTTGCAGAGATGCAATTTCGATCCAACCGCCCCGAGCGGGTGGAGACCATGGTGAGCTTTGTGAAGCAGTATGTGCAGACCCACGGCACCGACAAGATCCGCTTCACCGTGGAGCCATATGGCGACGAAGCATTCTGGAACACAGTGCCGGACGGGTGCATTGCCGAATACGGACAGAAGCATCTGAAGCTGGTGCAGAGTCTCGGTGTGGATGCCCATCTGTCGCTCTCCGCCACGGACTGCCGCTATCCTATGCACAAGGGCGTGCCGTCTCTCTGCATGGGTATGGCGCTGGCCTATGACCCGCATACTCTGCGCGACAGCGTGGTGCCCGGGAGCCTGCCCAAAGGGCTGGAGATCCTGCTGGCCATTTTTGAGATGAACGGCCTTATCTGAAGCATTGAGGAGTGCAGGTGTGAACGAGGAGAAAAGGGCAGGAGCTCTTGACCGAATAAACATGATACTGGACAGCCTGCTTGTGGCTATTCTGTGGTTCCTGTGCTGCCTGCCCATTGTCACAGCGGGTCCTGCCAGCGCGGCAGCCCTGTCCTTCTATATGGGCGTGGACAAAATTACCGGCAGCAGCTTTAAGCGCTATTTCCGCGCTTTCGGCAACAGCTTCAGACCGGGCTTTGCGGTCTGGCTGGTATTTCTGCTGCTGTTCGCCGTTCTGGGGGCCGATGTATATCTGTGCTGGACGGTCATGCAGGGAACCGCGGCGGCGGTCATGAAGATCATAACCGTGGTTCTGGCCTCCGCAACACTGAGCTTTTACAGCGTGAGCGTGGGCGTGATCGCCCGCTTCCGCGTGAGCTTTGCACAATGCTTCCGCGACACGCTCCTTTTTATCATGCAAAAGCCGGGACAGGCGATCGCGATCACCCTGCTGACCGCGGTATGCATCGCGGGCGCCGCAATGCTGTGGCCGTTGGCTTTTCTTGCGGCGGCGCCGTGCTTTTACCTCAAGAGCAGATGCTTTGACAGACTCTTTGCCGACTATCTTAAATCACAGAACGAAAAGGAAATCAACAGGAAATGATCTATGTGACCCCCGAACAGTCACCGCTTGTCATGCGCTATCAAAAGGTGCTCCGATCGGCTCAGGGAATGGCAATCTGGGGTGATCTGGCCTTCGTGCTGCATCATACCGGTTACTGCGCCGTGTACGATCTGGAAAGCCGCTGCGAGACATGTTTGACGCAATTTCCGCTCGGATCGTATAATGACGGTGTCCCTTCAGCGGAATATACGAACCACTCCAATCAGTGCATGTTCAGCGGGACCTGCCTTGACGGGAATCCCATTCCGCTGCTGTATGTCACTGCCGGAAATCATTTCGGTGAGGACGAAAACGGCTATTACTACCGCTGCGCGGTGGAGAACATTGTTCTGAACAGGGACGAAGAAGGAAACGTAAGCGGCAGCAGCACTCTCATCCAGACCATCAGCTACAAAAATGACGGCATTGAGGATACGCCTTTTGAGTCACCGTGCTTCGGCTGCCCGGCGTGGTTTGCGGACAGCGAGAAGGACTACCTTTATATTTTTTCCGCCCGCTACCGTACGACGGCGGAGTTTCTTCCGTTCTATGAGAAAAATCGTTATATCATTACCAAATTCAAACTCCCGTCCCCGACGGAAAGCAGCTTTGTGCTGCTGCATCCGAAGGATATTCTCGACCAGTTCCTGACCCCCTTTGATATCCTCTTCACGCAGGGCGGGACCCTGAAGGATGACAAAATCTATTACACATTCGGTCTCGGAAACGAACAATATCCGTTGGGAATGCGTGTATTTGACCTGAAAAACAAATGTATCTGTCAGGAATACGATCTAACGGGAAGTAGCTTCGGAGCAGAAGAAATCGAATCCTGTGCGTTCTATAAGGGAGAACTGCTGTGCAACACCAATGCGCCGGTGGGCGGCATTTATTCTCTCGGCTCACTTCATATAGAATAGATAAGGATAATATGTATGGAAAAAGAAAATCAGTATGACGTAATCGTTGCCGGAGGCGGGCCTTCCGGCATCGCTGCCGCTGTGTCGTCAGCCAGATTGGGAGCAAGAACGCTCCTTCTTGAGCGCTATGGGATCGTCGGCGGCATGATGACCTCCGGCTATGTGAGCCCGATCCTCGGCCTTGCGGAGCCGGGCACCATGCGCGACGAGGTTTTGGATATGCTCGGAGCTACATGGATCGAGACCAGAAACGGCAAGGAAATGAGCGTCGATACCGAGCAGGCGAAATACCTTCTTCTGAAATTCCTGAAAGACTCCGGTGTGGAAATTGCCCTGCAAACGCCTGTGGTGGACGTTATAAAAGAGAACAATGCTCTCAAGGGCGTTGTGGTCAGCACCCAAAGCGGATTGAAAACGATTTTCGGCAGGGTCATCGTCGATGCGACCGGCGACGGCATGGTTGCCGCATTGTCCGGAGCGGAGTGGGAAATGGGACGGGAGCAGGATGGGAAATGCCAGCCTACCTCACTTGAATTCACTGTTACCGGCGTGGATGAAGAGCGCGGCTTTACCTGCTGGGGCGGTACCGATCCCGTCAAGCTGCCCAACGGTATGAAATATGCCGATTTCTGCAAGCAGAAGAATGCAGAGGGCGAGCTTCCGGAGAGCGTATCCATCGTCCGGCTGCACCGCACCGCCGCTCCCGGGGAGAGAAGCGTTAACGCTACACAGGCTAACGGCTACAATACGCTGACTGTATCCGGTGCCTTTGAAGCGGAGTATGAACTTCGCGGCCAGATCAATACGGTTATCGATTTTCTGAGGAAATATGCCCCCGGCTTTGAAAACTGCAGACTCAAGGCGACCGGCAGCACACTGGGCGTGCGGGAAAGCAGACGCATCATCGGCGACTATGTCATCAATGACGAGGATGTGGAAACCGGCACCCGGAAAGACGATGTGGTGGTACATAAAGCATGGTTTCTCATTGATATTCACAATCCCAGCGGCGGCGGACAGGCGGAAGGCCACTCTCAGCCTGCCATTCCCTATGATATTCCGTACAGAAGCCTTCTCCCGGTGGGACTTGAAAACATTCTCACCTGCGGACGCTGCATTTCCGGAACTCACAGGGCTCACGCAAGCTACCGGGTGATGGGCGTCTGCCTTGCCACCGGTCAGGCGGCGGGCATTGCCGCAGCCCTCAGCGCAAAAGAGGGTGTTACTCCGAGAGCGCTCGATATTAAAGCCCTCCAGTCGGCTTTGATCGAAGCCGGCGCGGTCCTGTTTGACAAATAATACAGAAAAAAGAGCAGGTATGATCCTATGAAAAAAACGATCCTTTGCTACGGAGATTCAAACACATGGGGATACACTCCCCGCACCGGAGTCCGTTATGATGAGAATACCCGCTGGACCGGCAGACTCCAGAAGGCGCTGGGCGACGATTATAAGGTGGTTGAATGCGGCATGAACGCAAGGACCACATCCTTTGACGACCCATTCAAGGAATACTTAAACGGCAGAAAGGGACTGATCTGTGCTCTGATGGAGAACAAGCCCGTAGATATACTGATCATCAGTCTGGGAACAAATGACCTGAAATTCGGCAATGCGTATTATTCCTCGCTGGGCTTTGACGCACTGCTGAGTGAGGCACAGTTCGCGGACGAACGGCATCCGGGTTCATCAAAGATCTACACTCCGGATAGAAGGATCATTGCCGTTTCGCCCATCCACCTTCATCCGTCACTGGACGGAGAGAATGTCGACAGCACCGTGGCGGGGAGATACAGGGACTCTCTCAGACTGGCGGAGCTCTACAGACCGATCGCGGAAAAACACGGAGCAGAGTTTATCGACGCCGCGCTTTTCGCCGAACCATCGGAGGAAGACGGAGTGCACATGACAGCAGACGGGCACAGGCTGCTGTCAGAGGCAATTTACAGGCATATCATCGGGAAAGGCGAAAAATGAAAAAAGCAGTAATGATCGGCGCCGGACAGATCGGCCGAGGCTTTATCGGAATGCTGGTGGAGCAGGCCGGGTACCATGTTGTTTTCGCCGATATTAATATGGATGTCATCAACGACATCAATACCCGCCATGAGTATACGGTACACCTTATGGACACCGTATGTGTCGAGACGACGGTAAAGAATATTTCCGCCATAAACTCACTTGATCCGGCTCTCGTGGATGAATATGCTGGGTGCGAGCTGATCCTCACCTCCGTGGGGCTCACCGCACTTCCCAAGGTCGCTCCCACCATCGCGAAGGGCATTGCCAAGCGCATGTCCGACGGTGTGACCGACTGTATGAATGTGATCGCCTGCGAAAACGCGATCCGCGGCTCATCCGTTCTCCGTGCGGAGGTGGAAAAGCACCTGAGCGCAGAGGAAAAGGCCTACATGGAACAGTATGTGGGGTTCCCCGACTGCGCCGTTGACCGTATCATTCCGCCCACCAATACGCCTCTCGCGGCGGAAGTGTTCGTGGAGCGGTATCATGAGTGGGATGTGGAACGCGGCGGCTTCAAGGGCGAGGTACCCGTGATCGCCGGCATGGAAATCGTGGACGACCTGACCGCTTATCTCGAGCGCAAGCTGTTCACCCTCAACGGGCCCAACGCCGTTACTGCCTGCTACGGCTGGCTTAAGGGCTATGAGACCATCAATGAGTCCCTTGCCGATCCGGAGATCTATGACGAAGTGCTGGGCATGATGGAAGAATGCGGCGCCATGCTGGTCAAACGCCACGGCTTTACGCCGGAGGCCATGGAACGGTACCGTATGTCCCTTATGCAGCGCTTTGTGAACCCTTACATAATCGACAAGTGCGTCCGGGTGGCAAGAGAACCTGTTCGCAAGCTTTCTCCTTCTGACAGAATAACCGCACCCATGAACCTTGCCCGCGGCTATGGCATCGCCACACCGCACTACTATACCGGCATAGCCCTCGTCCTTCTGTATGATAATCCTGCCGATGAGCAGAGCAAAGAGATACAGAAGCTCATTGCGGAACTCGGTGTAAAGGGCGCGTATGAGAAAATAAGCGGCGTTAAAGCAGACAGTTTTGCCGCAGGAGAAATAGAAAAAGAGTATATTCGACTGAAAGAAAAATACGGGATATGAGCATCACAAACGAAAAAACAGTTATCGGACTGGATTTCGGAACACTTTCCGCCAGGGCTGCGCTGGTATCGTGCTCTGACGGGCAGGTGCTGGCAAGCTCCGAATATGTCTATCCCCACGGCGTGATCGGAGGTGAGCTTCCGAACGGACGCCGGATCCCGGACGAATATGCGCTGGCTGACGCCGCGGATTACAGAGAGGCTCTGGTTCACTGTATCCGGGGCGTTTCCTCCGTTTCAGATATAAGCGGTCTGAAAGGGATATGCGTTGCGGCCACCACCTATACCATGGTGCCGTGTCTGCAGGACGGATTTACCCTCACGGAAAACGGATATGAGAACGAGCCGCACGCTTATATAAAACTCTGGAAGCATCACGGTGCGAAGAAGCAGGCGGACAGAATTGAAAAGCTTCACGAGGCGACGGGCGGACTGCCGACGATAGAAAACTACGGCGGTGCGGTGAACTGCGAATGGGCTCTGCCCAAACTGCTGGAGACCTACGAAGAAGCCCCGGAGATATTCGCTGAGACGTACAGATTTTGTGATCTGGGTGAATGGCTCACATGGCAGCTGACGGGAGAACCGGTCAATTCTCTCTATTCCGCAGGCTTTAAGGGAATGTGGACACCGGAGGAAGGCTTCCCGCAGAGGGACATTCTCAATCAACTGGCAGATGGCTTCGGTGAGGCATTTTACAGTTCTTTCGCAGGGGCTGTTTCAGAATATGGAGAACCCTGTGGGTATGTATCCAGTGAAATGGCGGTATTGCTGGGAATTCCGGAGGGCGTGCCGGTGGCAGCTCCTATCGGCGACGGCAGCGCCCCGGGAGTATGCTTCTGCGTAAACGATCCAGATGCAATAGCGGTGACTCTCGGAACATCTATTGCAATGGCATTTCTAAACGCAAGACATGTCCCTGTTTCCGGAATAAACGGCGTAGTGAAGGACGGAATCGTGCCGGGGTATTACGGATATGATTCGGGGCAGCCTTGCGCGGGCGACATGCTGAACTGGTTTGTCGAAAATCAGATGCCTGAAAGCTATATTCGCGCAGCTCAAAATGAGAAAAAGAATATTTTTGATTTTCTTGCAGAGAAAACAACCAACCCTTGGGATAATCCTCTGACGGTACTGGACTGGTGGAACGGGAATCGGGGAATATTGAACGATTCATCTCTCAAAGGAAGCATATTAGGGTGCACGATGGCAACAAAACCCGAGGATATTTACTGCGCAATGGTTCAGGGAATGGCGTGCGGGACAAGAAAGATCATTGATCATTTGGAACAAAACGGTCTTACCTACCGGAGTATTGTCCTTTGTGGAGGAATGGCAGAAAAGAATCGGTTTATCGTACAGCAGTATGCAAATATCCTGAACCGCCCGGTAAAGATCGCGCAGCAGCGCGGAATAACAGCGCTGAGCGCGGCGATATTTGCCGCAAACGCCGCAGGAGAAGACTTAAAGACGGCGGCCGGCAGGATGGTTTCAGATTCTTTCGTGTTGGTACTGCCGGAGAAACACGAAAAAGAGTATGGGAATATTTATAACAGATGGTGTTTCTACCATGACCTTCTCGGAAACAACAGATATGAGGGAGAAGAATAATCATGAAAATATCGGTACAGATCGGAACTGTCGTATATGAATACGGCTTTGAAAAGGGCTGCCAGCTGATTCGGGACGCGGGCTTTGAGGCGGTTGACTGGAACATTGACAATCTGTGGGATGCACAGCGGATCCGTAACTGAAATCTGAACGGACACTGCTGTCTTGCCGAGTCCTTTGATGCTGCGATGGAGGAGACCGCGTTCGAGCGAAGGCAGATAAAGGAAAACGGTCTGGAGATCACGCAGGCACATGCCCCGTTTCCCGCCTATGTATTCGGGTGCCTGGAGTCGCTGGACTATGCAGTTAATGTATACAAAAACTGTATCCGTCTTTGCGATGAAGTGGAATGCAAGAATCTGATCATTCACGGCATTACAGCTCCGGCGTGGAGCGGAAAAGAGCAGCACGAACTGGCGGACGCACTGAATGATGCGCTTTATTCCGCTCTTGTCCCGGAGCTTCAGAGCAGCAGCGTTTGCGTTTGCCTCGAAAACCTTTTTGTAAAAAGCGAAAGGATCTGCCGTCACGGTGTTTGTTCGGACCCGCACGAGGCGATGAACTGCATCGACAGATATAATGCGCTTGCCGGGAAGGAGTGCTTCGGACTGTGCTTCGATACCGGCCATCTGAATCTGCTGCACGGTGATTTTTACAGATATACCGCTCTTTTGGGCGGACGCATAAAAGCGCTTCATATTCACGATAATGACGGGGAAGACGACGAGCATCTCGCACCGTTTACCGGCAGCATTAACTGGCCTGCCTTTTGCGAGTGCATGAGGAACATCGGCTACAGCGGGGATTTCAGCTTTGAGACCTTTCAGCAGACGACAATGAACAGACTCGGCGATGAGCGCATGGTCACGGCATACCTGAGAACGATCCGTGAAGCGGGAACGCTGTTTCGGGAGCGCATTCTTGCGAAATGAGAGGGAACAAGTATGAACACAGAACAAATCAGAAATATGTCTCTTTCAGAGCTTATCAATATGGGCCCGTTTGAGTGCGAGTGCGGAAAGACCCATTCCGTGGGAACCAGGCGCTGCATCATTGAAAGCGGTGCAATCAGAAAACTGCCGGCACTCCTTGCAGAATGCGGCAGAAAAAAGCCGTTTATCCTCTCGGGTCACGATACCTTTGCCGCGGCAGGCGAAAAGGTCACAGGTGTCCTGAAAGAGTCCGGAATACCGTATTCGAGCTATGTGTTCCTGAAGTCTCCTGTGACGCCTACCGAGCACTCTGTGGGCAGTGCGGTAATGCACTTTGACTATTCCTGCGATGCTGTGATCGGAATAGGCTCGGGCGTCATCAACGATATCGGCAAAATACTGGCTCACGCGACCGGCAGAACCTATATGATCGTGGGTACAGCCCCTTCCATGGATGGCTTTGCATCCGCAACCTCTTCGATGGAGCGTGACGGACTGAAGGTATCGCTGGACAGCACCTTCGCCTGGGCAATCGTGGGCGACACAGACATACTCCGGGAGGTTCCCATGCACATGCTGCGCGCGGGAGTCGGCGATATGCTGGCAAAGTACATCAGCCTTACGGAATGGCGCATAGCCAGTATTCTTGTAGGAGAATATTATTGCCCGGTGGTGGCAGCTCTGGTGGAAAACGCCCTGAACCGGGTAGTCGCTGCGGCTCCGGGTCTTATGAAGCGGGACGAGGAAGCGGTAAAAGCCGTCATGGAGGGCATGGTGATTGCCGGAATGGCGATGAAGTATGCCGGGCTGTCGCGCCCCGCATCCGGCATGGAGCACTATTTCTCTCATATATGGGATATGCGTTCGTTGGCCTTTGAGGGTGCGAAGGCCGACCTGCACGGCATACAGTGTGGCATCGGCACACTGCTGAGTCTCAAGGTGTACGACTATATAAGGACGGTAAAACCGGACAGAGAAAAGGCGCTTGCCTATGTACAGGCCTTCAATCCGGAGGAATGGAACGAAAAGCTGGTTAAATTCATTGGCCCCGGCGCTTATGCGATGGTCGAAGGCGAGAAGCGGGAAGGAAAATACGATCCGGAAAAACACGCGAAACGCCTTGAGGTCATAATTGAGAAGTGGGATGAAATAATGGCGGTGGTGGATAAGCTCCCCAAATATGAGGAAGTTTATAACATGATGACCGCCATGGGTGCTCCCACGGATCCGGGCTATCTCGGGTATAGTGAGGATGCCATCCGTACTACTTTTACCATGACAAAGGACATCCGGGATAAGTATATCGCCAGCCGTTTGCTGTGGGATGTAGGGGAACTTGAAAACGCTGAAGCCAATCTTCTATAATGATTATTCAACCATGAGTAAAACAGGGTACACGCCGATATTCTGACGTGTACCCTGTTTGTTTAGTATCAGTAACAGAGAAAGCGCTTCACTTATTGATGCCAGATGTTATAAGTAATATCTACTGAATAAATAGCAATCTTTGAGGCATCCAGAGTTCACAGAAAAGCCGAAAAAACAGGCGCTGTTCGGGTTCGGCAAAGAAAGCCATCACGGGTTCACTAAAAGCGACCAATGTTAGTCCAATCAGTATAGCCACAGAATAGCTCATGTGTCATAAGAGATGTGCACGCACAGCTCTTACTTACCAAAATGCATAGCGCCTCAACCTCTGTCAAGGCCGCATAATGCGCCCTACGGGTTGCCTTGACAGGGGTGAAGGCCTATGCGAAATGAACTTCCGTCCTGCCGAATTGGCTAAAGCGTTTGATCTCAAATTGGCTGTTTCAGTTGAGCCCGTAATGGCCGTTTCGGCTGACCGCTAACAGCGCGAAAGTGTATGCTGAATTCTTCTGAGATTCAGCACCACAATCGACATGGCAAGTGTGAAACCTATGGTTTCTTCCAGTTTTTGTTTTAGCCTTTCCAAGATTGCATCTTCGCTTGGCAAGACTGAACTGCCGCTCGACTTCAATGCGCTCGTTTTGGTCGAGATAAGTCTGTTTCCTGTCACGCCGTTCATCCTTCTTGGGTCTTCCCAAAGCCGGACCGCTGAGGCGAATCCCATGCAGCTTGCAGTAACTGAGATTCTCACGGTTGCGGTAGATCTTATCTGCCAGTACACGCTCCGGGTAATGTCCCTCTCGGGTTCTGAAACGTTCTATTGTTATTTGTCAATTTTTCTGCAGCAGCAAGCAGGCGCTCGCAATAGTTTTCAAATTGTTTTTGTTCTTCTTCGGACAGGCAGGTCATATGTGCGGTTGTAACAGTTTCCACAGACCTTCATAATACATAAGAGTCAGCAGCGACAAACAGACTGTTGAAAATCAGAGGTTTGAAATCAACAAGTTCTGTGAGAAGGAGAGTATACACATTGACGGATGGATTGAGGAAACCATAAGCGGGACAAAGCATTATGATAAGCGTAAGCTTGGACTCCTCCTGGAAAGTGTTCATGCGGGTGATATTATCATTTGTTCTGAGCTTTCCCGTCTCGGAAGGAATCTGTTCATGATCATGGAAATTCTTAACCATTGTATGGAAAAAGACTGCAGGCTGTGGACGATAAAGGGAATTGTTAATCATAATCTAATCTGTTTATAATGGACGCACGGTGGCAGGGATTATCCTGCCACCGCACGTCTGTTTGGACCTGATTCTTTTTACAGGGGCGCATGTTTTTCATGCAAGCGCTGCCATAGCATCAAGGCACTTAACAATGAAATTCACAGATTGCTGTTCATTATTTACTTCCGCCAAACGATTTTCACTGAAGTGATCTGTATAATGCGAATGATACTCACATCTTCTTACTTTGCCTAGTTATTGTATATAGTTGCTCCATACGTTGGTCAAGCTCTTCGGCTATTCTTGCGCAATCGGAAAGCTCGTATTTGATTGCTTCGCTTTCAAAAATATCTTTTTTATAGCGTGTTTTGTGCTCGGTACTTGCCCACCAGTCCATTGCAATTGTCCTGAACTGCACCTCAACTTTCATATATCGCTTTCTGTCATGAAGGAAAATTGGGGTATCAACGATTAAGTGAAGACTGCGGTATCCGTTTGGCTTTGGATTGCTAATATAATCCTTGCGGGTTATTACATGTATATCATCTTGCTTTTCAAACGCATTGGCAAGCATATAAATGTCAGACGGAAACGAGCAGATAACTCTGACCCCGGCAATATCCGTTATATTCTCTTCTATGCTTTCGACTGTTAACGGGCACCCTTTTCTTGTAATTTTGTCAAAAATGCTTTACGGTGATTTCAATCTGCTTTTTATGGTTTCAATTGGGTTGCGATCATATTGTATGGACAGTTCTTAATTTAGTATGCGGAACTTTGTTTCTATCGCCATAATGGCGCATCTGTAATATGCCATTAATTCCTTGTATGGCGCAGAACTGTTATCTACCCATTTTTTGAACTCACTTTTGGAGATGTATGCTCTAAGTGACTTCTTAATCATGGTTTTTGTCATGGTTAGTGAAGCAGTCACTTAGAGCATTTTCATT
>PPYE01559234.1_pt1 | contig 37560 bp, 20 predicted proteins | sample 1559881 | NCBI WGS metagenome assembly PPYE01 (sample SAMN08240022, study PRJNA423297) | Human gut metagenome, whole genome shotgun sequencing project. | reverse complement strand
TTTAATTTACTAAATATCAAAAATATGCACAACTTTTTAAACATAAATCTTTTATAATTTAATTCCGCCAATAGATATTCTCTCAACTAATGTAGCTGGCGGATTTACAGGAAATATGATTGGGCTATATGCTACGTCTGCCAATATGGCTCATCCTCAATAAACAGGTAAGCAATTATCAGCAAAATCCCGACTCCTCTCTAATAGAAAATGAGCCGGGATTTTGATATATATCAGATAAAAGAGTTTTCTGCTGCAACTATTTAGCAGAAAGTTTGTCGATTTTTACAACTTCGCACACTCCATCGTACTCTGCAACAAAACCTTCCTGTGATTTCCCCATATCTCTTACCTCTAGTTCTGCATGCACAGGTACTCCATTCTTTTGTCCTTTAGTCAGTTCATCATACTGCTTGTAAAGCTCTCCGGTTTTGTCTATCACCCAATAGCAGACAGTATCTCCATCAGCAACAAACGACCGGACTTCATGAGCTATAATCAGCTCTCCTTTTACGGAAATTGTTTCTTTTTGTTGTGCAGGCAATGCTGTCTGAGAGGTCTGTGCCTCATCACTTCTGGAATAGGAATATACCGTACCGTTTTTCTCCAAAAGTAAAGTTTTATCAGACAAATCTTTAATCACCAATGTATCAGAAAAAGCAATCGTCTGGTGGTTGCCAATACTTTTACCGGCGAGAATAAGTACATCCCCCTCTTTTTTCCATGATTCATACTGAAGAGTAGCCATATTTATAGAAGAGGCTGTTCCATCGGGCTCAAGAACAAAACCCTGCTGCATATTTTCCATACCCGGTACAGGTTCAACCCATGCACCTTCTATACTGGCTCCGTTACATGCCGGAAGTAAAGCCATACAACCTAAAGCCATTGTGCTTATCCAAATAAGGTTCTTCATAACTTTTATTAATTTAATATTGAATTTAAAATGCAATTTATCAAGAAAATATCGAATCTGCAAAAACTGAACCTAAAGATAATTTAATGTACGCCTGAAAAGAAAAAAGATAATGCCCGTAAAAATCGGGCATTATCTTAAAAATAGAAGCATAACCTTATCAGTTTTTTTTAAGTTCAAAATCGAATGTTGCCGGAACAAAACCAGGCAATGCAACAGGTTCATTGTCGCCTTCACCCAACGAAACTTCAGGGACATAAATCTTGAACTTCAGATTTGTTGTTTCTACTTCGTAATTCGCTCCATCAACCGGAGATACTTTAACCTCAATATGTAAATTCTGAGCCTCTCCACCTTCAGTTTCCGACGGAATTGATACATTCAGTTCCAAAGGCTTCGGATCGAGAACGAATAAAATACTATCTTTTTCTGTATTCAGTTCCGGTTCGTATCCTATCTTATAACTTACATCACCTACTGCTTCTACAATCTTATTCGCAGTTTCCTCATCACCAACAATATCAAGTACAATATCTTTTATCGGGAAACTGTCAAAATAAACAGTATCATTGTCCACCTTTACCGCAACATCTGTGCCCTCAGGAGTATCTTCTCCTCCATCAGTTCCGTCTTCCGTTGTAGAAGATTCAGTCAGATAAAACATTTTTCCTGTATAATTACCAAACATATGATCTGTTGTCACTTCGACAGGAGGTGTCGGAGTTGTTCGTCGTCATCACTGCAAGCTACAAAGCCCAAAGAACATCCAAGCACCAGCATGGAAATAAATAAACGGTTCAGTTTAATTTGTTTTTTCATTTCTCTAATTTTTCGTTTAAAACTTCAATTACTAGTTTTATCAGCTGACACATAAAAAATGCCAGGTAACAAGTATTACTGCACAAGTTTATAGAGAAAAATAAATAAATTTTTATTGAATAATTTTAACATTTAGCCATGCAGGATTCATATCAATTCATCATTTAGAGAGTAAAAAGCTATTTAATGTTCAACAAAAAAACATATATCATGAAAACTCATTTTCCATTTTGCAAGGGATTTATAATGGCAGCAGCACTGACAAGCATTATGGGATTGTCATCTTGCCTGGATGACGATGATGAAAACTATTATAATATTAATTATCCTAATGCACTGGTTACTGTTAAGAGTGATGCAAATGATAGTTTTTTCCTCCAGCTGGATGACAGTACAACACTGCTACCGGTAAATCTCGCATCTTCTCCCTTTGGAGATAAAGAAGTGCGTGCTCTTGCCAATATAGAAGAAGTAGATGAACCAAGCGGAGCATATACTAAAGCTGTACATATTAATTGGATAGACAGCATTCTCACCAAACCGATAGCTACTGACTTGGGAGAGGAAAATGACCAGACTTACGGAACAGACCCTGTAGAAATAGTTAAAGACTGGGTAACAATAGCAGAAGACGGATATCTGACCTTACGATTCCGTACTGTATGGGGAGCAGGATCACAACCTCATTTTGTAAACCTATTACCGGGAAATAATCCTGACAATCCGTACGAAGTAGAGTTCAGACACAACGCATATGGAGATACATACGGCGAGTCTGGAGATGCACTGGTAGCATTTAAGCTGGACGGGCTTCCTGATACAGAAGGAAAGACAGTAAAGCTTACTCTCAAATGGAAATCATTCAGCGGAGATAAGTCTGCAGAATTCGATTATTGTACACGTAAATCGCTGGCTCCTCAGAACTCAGCAATTACATCTGTAAGAAGCAATTACAAACTCAAGTAACCCCTTTATAAATATATAGATACACTTAAAGAAGACAAAAACCTAGAAAATGTCCCGGTAGCATGATTTTCCATATTCTAAATAACCGCATACCATAACTTTTATCATGCTTACCGGGACTTTTATTGTAATACGTTATCTCTACGTATTATACAATCTTCACCAATTGATCCCTTCCTATTGAAAAAATATTGGTTGCCGAAAACCATGTCCCGACAACCAATAACGAATCTTTATTTATACTCAAATTCCACAATATTTTGCGTATCAGCCGATGAAGAAGATATATAAGCTTTAAACTTGCCCGGCTCTGCAACCCATTCATGTTTGCGATCATCAAAGAATTGTAAGTCCTCCGGTTTTATCGTAAAAGTTATTTCTTTTTCTTCACCTGGTTGAAGTGAAACCTTCTGAAATCCTTTTAACTCTTTCTGCGGGCGAAGCAAAGAACATTTTTCATCTCCAATATACAATTGAACGGTTTCTTTTCCGGCTACCGCTCCTGTATTCTTAACCTTTACTGAAACCGACAGAGTTTCTCCTTCATTTATTTGTTTAGCCGACAAAACAGGCTTACTATACTTGTAAGTAGTATAACTCAATCCATAGCCAAACGGGAAGAGAGGTTTAATCTTCTTAGTGTCATACCAGCGATACCCAACTAAAATATCCTCTTTATATTCCTGTTTGATACTATCGCCCGGATAACTCATTTCGCCATAAAAATGAGCCGGACAATCTTTCAGTTTTACCGGATAAGAGAAAGGAAGCTTTCCGCTAGGATTTACTTTTCCTGTAAGCACATCAGCCAGTGCATCTCCTCCAACCGAACCTAGATACCAGGACTGTACGATAGTGGGAACCTCTTTTACCCACGGCATCTCGACAGCATTTCCACTTACGATTACAGCTACCAGATTCTTATTTACTTTCAACAAGCCCTCAATCAGTTCATTCTGACCAAAAGGAAGTTCGTAAGACAAGCGGTCACCTCCTTCACAATCTTGGAAATGATTCTTGTTCAATCCGCCAATAAAGATAACCAAATCAGCCTTAGCTGCCTTTTCTACGGCATCATTGCGTAAAGAATCGACTGTAGCCTGAGGTATTTTTTCCTCACGTCCATACATTGGACGGCCAGCTGCATATCCTTGTGCATATACAATACGATTGCCAAAGTATTTTTTCAGCCCATCCAACGGTGATATAAATTTCTTCACCTTCAATTCGGAAGAACCTCCTCCCAACATCAAATTACGTGTAGCATTATCACCTACAACCAATATTTGCTTATACTGATCAGGTGCAACAGGCAATAAAGCTGGTTGCTTTTTGGCTGCTTCATTTTTCAATAGTACGATACCTTCTGTTGCTACCTGATAAGCAGCCTGTTCATGAGCTTCATTGGTCATCGATCCAAAAGGTTTCTGACGATTCATGGCTGTACGGAAAATCAAGCGCAAGACACGAGCAGCCTTATCGTTCACTACCTCCATCGGTATTTTTCCTTCCTTAACCATCTTCAGATAGTTCCTTCCCAAATAGTAGTCGTCATACCCAAACTCCGACTCAGAAGTCAAGCCATTGGTATACGATCCCATTTCAATATCCAGTCCGTACATGGCAGCTTCATATGTATCATGTGCGGCTCCCCAGTCGGTTATCACACACCCGTCGAATCCCCATTCACTTTTCAGTATGTCATTATTCAGCAGTTTATGGTGAGTAGCATGCATTCCGCGTACTTTATTGTATGCTCCCATGATGCTCCATACACCACCACGCTGTACGGCAGCTTTAAATGCCGGAAGATAAATTTCATACAAAGCACGATCGCTAACCTGCACATCGATGTGCCCGCGCCAAAGCTCCTGATTATTTAAAGCATAATGTTTCACACAAGCAGCCACACCGTTTTTCTGAACTTCCTGAATATAAGGAACACACATTTCAGAAGCCAGATAAGGATCTTCTCCTAAGTATTCAAAATTTCTTCCGTTAAGCGGAGTACGATAAATATTCACCCCTGGTCCTAACAGTACATCTTTCTCGCGGTAACGTGCTTCTTCACCAATCGCTTTACCATACTTCGCAGCCAAATCCGGATTCCAGCTAGCTGCCAGACAAGTCAACGCCGGAAAAGCTGTACAGCTATCACTCGTCCATCCGGCATATCCCCAGTCGTTCCAATTAATTTCGGCACGAACTCCATGTGGTCCGTCACTCATCCACAGTTCAGGAATACCCAAACGTGGACAACCGGGTGAACTGAATTTACCCTGAGCGTAACTGAGTCTTATCTTCTCTTCCAATGTCATTCGCTTCAGAGCATCCTGTACTCTTACTTCCAACGGCTGTTTATCATCCAGATAAACAGGAATATCCGTTTTATTTTGTGCATGTAACGAAGCACATGCAATACTCAATAATCCTATAAAAATAAACGTCTTTTTCATAATATTCTTTTTTCTTTTCTGCCAAGATAATATTATTCTGAAACAATATCAACTACAGCTTCTTTTAATCCCTCAGAAATCGCTTTCAAACGTGCTGCTCCTGTTTTTCCATTATTCTGCAATACGACCAAGCATTTACCGTTGAACACCTTTCGTTTATTATCTTTAAAACGTTCCATCGAAGTCTGGTTTCCATTGTCAACTCCAGCTATAAATAGGTTTCCTTCTACCTCAAAACGAACCAGATTATCTGCAAGAGGACAAATATTTCCTTCGGCATCCAAGATTTCTACTGTTACAAAACTCAAATCAGTACCGTCTGCTTTCAAGATATTTCTATCTGGAGTCAGACGTATCATACTCGGTGTTCCCGCTGTACGAATTTCTTTTTCGGCAACCACTGTTCCTGCTTTTCGAGCAACAACCTTTACACTTCCCGGCTCATATTTCACACGCCAGGAAACATGTAAATGATTATCATCTTTCGATTTTATTCCTTGTGATTTACCATTCACAAACAGTTCCACTTCATCTGCCTGATTGTAATAACACCACATATCAACATCCTGTCCCTCGGTCCAGTTCCAATGCGGGAAAAGATGCAAGACTTGTTTATCTGTCCATTCCGACTGATAGAGATAGTATACATCTTTAGGGAAACCAGCCAAATCAACAATACCAAAATATGAACTGCGTGCGGGCCAGCCATAAGGAGTCGGTTCACCGATATAGTCGAAACCAGTCCATACATATTGCCCGCTGATAAAATCATTTTTCTTTATCAACAGCAAACTTTCTTCATGAGTATTTCCCCAGGGAACATGACAGTTTTCATAAGAAGAACATGCAAATGTTGAATCATAAAATGGTTTATCCCAGCGTTCAGGCCAAATAAACATCTGGTCGCTCGGCATCCGGTAATATCCACGTGTCATCAGAGCCGAATTACTTTCCGTAATGATAAACGGTTTGCCAGGGAAATTCTTTGGAACCTCAGGAATGTTGACATTATGATAATTATAGCCAATGATATCCAACGCTCCGGAACGGAACAAATGATTAGCAGGATTAGGTTCATTGCATCCAGCTGTAATCGGACGAGTCGGATCCAAGGTTCTTACAAAGTCGGCTAGTTTCTTTGTAAGTAAAGAGTTTACACTTTCTTCACCTTCCTTAGCCAGCATGTCTGCCGAGTGGCCGAAATTCAGAATCAGGTTAGCTTCTTCCAGACTTAAAGTATCAGCCTGCGCATCACTCCATTGTTCCAATACCTCATTTCCGATACTCCACATAAAAATAGAAGGATGATTACGGTCGCGAAGAATAAAATCATGCAAATCTTTTTCATGCCATTCATTGAAGTAACGTGCATAATCATGAGCAGTCTTTTTCTTGCGCCACATGTCAAACGCTTCATCCATTACAATAAATCCCATACGGTCGCACAAATCAAGCAGTTCTGGTGCCGGAGGATTATGTGAACAACGGATACCATTACAGCCCATTTCTTTCAAGATCTGCAACTGGCGTTCGATGGCACGTACATTGACCGCTGCTCCCAGACATCCCAAATCATGATGCATGCAGACACCATTTATTTTGACCGGCTTGCCATTCAGCGTAAATCCTTTCGCAGCATCAAAAGAAAACGTACGAATACCAACAGGAGTTACATAACGATCTACACATTGTCCATCTTTCTGAATTTCTGTAACCAAGGTATACATGTAAGGACGTTCAATACTCCACAATAAAGGAGAACTTACCTTTAAATCTTGAGAAACATCAACAGCCTTTCCTGCTATTGAATTTAGAGAAGACTCTGCCTGAGCAACGTCCTTCCCTTCTGCATCTTTCAGGATAGAATAAACAGATACTCCAGCAGCTGCCTGCGTTCCTATACTCTCAACCGTTGTAACGACTTTCAAAGAAGCCTCCTGAGTATCAACACTTGTTGCAGTAACATAGGTTCCCCACTCTGCAACACGGATATCTCCTGTTTTCACCAACCATACGTTACGATAAATACCACATCCCGAATACCAGCGAGAATTAGGCTGTTCAGCATTATCAACACGTACAGCTATCACATTCTTTTCTCCCCACTTCAGATATGGAGTTAAATCGTAACTGAATGAAATATATCCATAAGGACGCTTGCCTAACGAAATTCCATTAATGAAAACTTCCGAATTCATGTAAACTCCATCAAACTCGATACGAAAATGTTTTCCTTTATCTCCGTCCGCTGGAATAAACGTCTTCCGATACCATCCGATACCACCAGGCAAAGCACCTCCACCTGTTCCCGAAGGATTATCCTGACTGAAATCTCCTTCGATGGCCCAGTCATGGGGTAAATTTAATTTTCTCCAACCCGAGTCAGCAAAATCTACTTGTGCAGCCAATGAATCATCACTCAGAGAAAAACACCATCCGTCATTAAAGCTCAGTCTTTCTCTCGGCTCAGAAGAAGGAGAGCTGCATGCTCCCAATAAGAACATGCAGCACACTCCTATTATAATAGATTGAATAAATTTATGACTCATAAATTTTACAACTGAATGGTTTGTGAAGTTCCATTATATTTTACAACAATACCTTTAGCATTCATATCGAACGGCTTCGGGCTATTGGCATTCACTTGAATTATTTCGAATGTACGTTCTTTCAACATACCGTCAAACTCACCTGTACGTTCTCCTATTACCAATTGCTTTTTAGCTTCGTTGTAAGTCACCGGAATCATCGCATATTTACCTTGCTCATAATTATAGTTTACACCTTCATCTTCATATAAAGTAAAGGCAGCATCCGCACCCTGATAAACATACAACTTGATATGTTCTGCCTGCTTTTCATCCGTATACTGGATCTCAGGACCGAAAGGTACAATTGAACCGGCACGCACGAACAACGGAATACGTTCGTAAGGAGCCTCTACCATTTTCTTCTCACCACCTGCCTGGAACTTGCCGGTATAGAAGTCGTACCATCCTGCTGATTTCGGGAAATATACCTCACGACTTCTGTCGCCGTAATGATAAACCGGAGAAACCATGAATGACGGACCGAACATGAACTGATCGCCAACATTGTTTACATTCGTATCGACAGTAAAGTCCATTACCAGCGGACGCATAATCGTATAGTCGTTAAACCATGTCATACCAGCCAGTGAGTAGATATACGGCATCATGCGGTAACGCAGTTTAGAATAATAAACAACCGAATTGTAAGCCGGATGACCTTCGGGAGCAATTTCCCATATTTCGCGGAACGGATATTGTCCGTGTGCACGATACAACGGACAGAATGCACCAAACTGATACCAGCGTGCATTCAGTTCACGCCATTCCTTATAATCAGCATTTTCTGTTTTTGTTTCATTCCACTGTTTTTGTCCTGCTACATAGCGGTTCTCTACACAGAAACCACCAATATCCATTGTCCAGTAAGGTATACCGCTTACTGCAAAATTCAATCCGGCAGTAATCTGTGCTTTCATATCTTCCCAGCGGGTTCCTATATCACCACTCCATGTAGCTGTAGAATAACGCTGCAAACCGGCAAATCCAGAACGGGTAAGCAGGAAGACACGCTTATTATTGTCTACACTGCGCTGACCGTCATAGATTGCTTCAGCATTCATCAGTGCATAAGCATTGAAATATTCTGCAGAAGGTCCCAATGCTGTAGGACCGCATAAATCCTTGCGATATTGCAAATCCGTACAGTCACGTACGTTCGGTTCGCTGGCATCCATCCACCAGGCATCAATACCCAACGGATAATAATGTTCGTACATCTGCTTCCAGAACAATTTACGTGCATCTGCATCGTAAGCATCATAGAAGCCATAATGATAACCCGGACCTACCCAGTCTTTCAGGCTGTCCTTAACTGACTGCTGATAAATCCAGCCATTCTCATCAAACTCCTTGTAATGTTCAGTTGTTACATAGAATTTCGGCCATACAGAAATCATCATACGTCCGTGCATGGCATGAATGGAGTCGACCATAGCCTGAGGATCAGGGAAACGGTTCTTGTCGAATTCATGACTTCCCCAGGCATCTTCCGGCCAGTGATTCCAGTCGAGGACAATATTGTCAATCGGAATCTGACGGTCGCGGAAACCTTTCAATGCACCAAGCATTTCATCAGATGTATTATACTTTTCACGGCTCTGCCAGAATCCCATTGCCCATTTCGGCATGATAGGAGCTTTTCCGGTAAGAGTACGGTAACCGCTGATTACATCATCCATATTATCACCGGCTACAAAATAATAATCAAGCTGCTTGGTCATTTCACTCCACCACGACTGCTTGCCCTGTTCTTTCGGATCAACCGGACTCAGTACACGCAGTCCCGAGTAAGAAACAGCTCCATCCGGCTCCCATTCTATTTTAAGAGGAACTTTCTTTCCAGCTTCCAGGTTGACAGCAAATTTATAACTGTTCGGATTCCATGCAGTACGCCAGCGTTCAGGAACTACCAGTTCATTATTTATATATACTTTCGTATAACCGGCATAATAAAGGATAAACTTAAACTCACCCGATTCTGAAGGTTCAATCATACCTTCATACGTTACTTTTGCTCCCATAAACGGGAAATTCTCAGGCAGGTTAACTACCTTCGACAAGTCTTCACGTTTCAGATGTTCGAAATAAAGAGAAGACTCACGGCGAACAATGGTTTCTGCTCCTGACTTTGCATCAGGTACATAAGTACCGGTCAGCGCTCCTTCCTTGCCGTCCTTGTCATATAGTTTAAATACCTGTCCTAGCTGAGAATAGTCATTGGGGTTACCAAAACGACAAAGAGAATAACTGTCCAACAGAACACCATAATTCTTGTTCGATACAATGAATGGAACAGATACCTTTGTATTATACTGGAACAACTCTTCGTTCTTTCCTTTATAGTTAAATTCCTCTGCCTGATGCTGGCCCAGCCCATAAAAAGCTTCATCATCGGGAGATTCGAATACCTGACGGATTGAATATCCTTTGGTACCTTCCACTTCGATAGGAGTAAATGTCTTTCCTCCCCCTTTATTTTCCTGAAGAATCATCTTTCCGTTTTCATCCGTAAACCAGACTTCACCGGTAGAGCTTAAAACAAAAGCCTTGACTTCTTTGGTTGAAACAGTGATTGTATCTCCCTGCTGTGAAACAGTAAACGGAGTCTGTTTTTCCTGAGGAACAACAACCAGACTCTTTGAATCGGTAAATTTGCTTTCCAGAGTAGCAGATACATGTATCAACTTATCTCCCATTACCTGAAAACGAACTAGGCGAGTATCCTGTCCTCCCTTTTGCTGAACCTTAACGATGACACCATTATCTGTCTGTTCATAGACCTTGCCAGAGCAGGACCCAAAAATCAGCCCTGCCAACAAACAGTAAGAAATGTTTTTCATATTCATAAACCTATGTTTAAAGTTAAATACTAAATACATCTTTATCTCGTATTGCAAATTTAAACATCCCCCTATAAAACAACTAGTTATAATGTTTTACAAAAGGGAAAGTTTTCAATACATAGGTCTATCAAATGTTTCTAACTTAGGTATAATTTGTTACTTATCTTCCTTTTCCTGATATGCAGAAGGCAAAACCCCAAATTCTTCTTTAAAATAACGACTGAAATACTTAGGATTATTAAATCCTACCTGAAAAGCAATTTCCGAAACATGAAGCTGACTGTCACGCAACAGTTGAGCTGCTCTTTTCAGACGAATTACACGAATAAACTCGATAGGAGTTTTTCCTGTAATCTGTAACATCTTCTTATACAAATGAACCCTGCTCATGCCCAGTTCACGACTCAGCTCTTCTACCGACAGATCACTGCGAGAGATATTATCTTCTACATATTTTATAGCTTTCTCTATCAGCTTTTCATCCAAAGAAGTAATGACAATATCACTAGGCGCAGGATCGATAGTACCCTTTGACACATTATAACGGCTTAATTCTATCAGTTTTCTGATACGCAGAACCAGAATAGTCATATTAAACGGTTTCGTCACATAATCATCTGCCCCCATGGTCAATCCTTCCACTTTCGATTCCGTATTTTGTTTAGCTGAAAGCAGAATCACCGGAATGTGTGCTGTACGTTTATCTTCTTTTATCAAACGGCACAATTCGTTTCCATCCATTTCAGGCATCATAATATCACTAACCACCAAGTCGGGCATTTCTTCACAGTTTTGCAAGATATCCCATGCCTCTTTTCCGTTCGATGCTAGTTTCACCCGATACTGCAATCCCAGACTATACTCCATAAACAGACGGAAATCGTCATTATCATCTACAATCAGCAATAATGGGAATTTGCTCTTGTCGACCTCTTCATTAGACCGTCCTGCTGCTTCAGGAAGTAAATCCGGAACCGGCATGGAGTTAGCCGGATGATATTGCACATCAACATGCTTCACCGGTATATGTACAACAAATACAGCTCCTTTACCTATATTATCGAAAACAGTGACATCCCCTCCATGTAAAGCAACAAAATCGTGTACCAGACTTAATCCAATGCCTGTACCGCTCGTTGCATCCACGTTTTCTTTGTTTTCTGTCTGATAAAAACGATCGAATATATGTTCCTTATCCGCATCACTTATTCCTACCCCTGTATCGGCAACCTTTATTTCTATCACATCGATATCTTCCTGAATGTGCTCTACCATAACCGTAACCCTGCCACCTTCAGGAGTGAACTTAAACGCATTAGCCAGCAGATTCATCACAATCTTACCCACCTTGTCGGCATCGAAAGCCATTGTAAAGTGATCTACACTCGAAAAGAACGAAAAGTGTATCTGCTTTTTATCGGCCATCAGCAAGAAAGAATCGCATACCCCTTGTATGTAAGTAATGATATCTCCTTCAGAAAGTGATAAATGATGAGAACTCATTTCACCTTTTCGGAAATCAAGCAACTGATTGACCAGTACCAGCAGACGATGTGCGTTGCGATACATAAGCTGAAGCCTCATTTTTCGAGATTCATCATTACTTTCTTCTTTCAGCATCTGTTCCAGCGGAGCAATAATCAAAGTCAGCGGAGTACGAAGTTCATGACTGATGTTGGTAAAGAAACGGAACTTCATATTATTTACTTCCTCATTCTTAGCTACTTCCAGTTCTATCTGATGTAACTTGAACTTTTCTCTCTCACGCTTCAGCAAACGGAAACGTGCCAGGAACAGTAGTCCTACACCAATCATAAAATACAATAAATAAGCCCACCAGGACATCCAGAACGGAGGCAAGACTTCTATTTCAAGACTCGATACATCCTGACCGATATATCCGTCGCTATTGACAGCTTTCGCGCTCAGAATATACTTTCCGGGAGCCAAATTTGTAAAAGTCAGACTATGCACGCCCTCAGTCAGTGAAAGCCATTCTTTGTTAAAACCTTTAAGCTGATACATATAGCGTGTTTTCTCCGGCAAAAGCAAATTGTCGGAAGCCAGGAATATAGAAAAAATATTCTGCTTATAATCCAGCGTAAGTTTGCCTATACGATTAAGAGATTCTGGCAACAATACACGACCGTCTACACGTTCGCCTACTTGTATTTCTTTGTTGAACAATGAAAGACCAGTAAACAACACCTTAGGAAGTAATTTATTATAACGGACATTTTCCGGACTAAATACATTTATGCCATACAGTCCTCCTAAAAGTATTACTCCATTATTCAATTCACGGATAGACCTGAGATTAAAATCACAATTTTGAAGTCCATCTTTGTCATTATATACATGCGGAACAAACTGATACTCACCTGTATCACCTTTCGTTACATTCAGATGAATCAGCTGGCGTGCCGATGTTACCCACATATCTCCGTTATTATCTTCTGCCACTCCTGCAATAATATCCCCGTTATCCGGCATGACATCAGACAAGCTCTTCACTTTTCCAGACTTTACATTATAGATATTAAGTCCGCCACGAGTGGCAATCCATACAAGTCCCCGACTATCTTTAAATACCTGATTTATTTCATTATGAGTAATTCCTACTCTATCTTTTTCCTGCAAAACAGCCTTTATCTTACGACTTTCTACATCAAAGACAGCCACTCCCTGACTGGCAGTACCTATCACCAGATCGTTTTCATTGGTAAAGCACAAGGAAACAATATGATTATCATTTTTCTCCAAGTCTATCGTCTGAAAACTATGATCAGAAGGATTCAGACATTGAATACCGGCATCCAAAAAGCCAATCCATATATTACCTTTCCGGTCTTCTTGCAAAGCCCAAATCTTATCACTCAGAAGCTTACTTCCATCACCGGCTTTAAACGAACGTATCGCAGTACCTTCTATACAATACAAGCCCCCATTGAATGTGCCTATCCACAGCTTCCCGTCGGAAGCTCTCAACAAAGCAACGACAGGTTCTTCTCCCAATGTAAAATGTTTTTCTATTTGACGAGTAGTATAGTTCCAAAGCATTACTCCATTGTCATTTGTACCCAGCCATGCCTTATCTTTTCCTTCAGGCTCTATACTTGTCACATCACCTGTATAATCTATTTCGAATTTAAATATGCTTTCGCTATAGTAAGAGATACCCTTCTTGTAAGTTCCAACCCATACGATTCCATCTCTGTCTGTATACAACGTATAAACCGTATTATGAGATAGGCTCCGGTCTGTATTTTTCTCAGAAGAAACAGATACTACCCGTCCGTCAGCTTTCGTAAGAATATCTATACCGCTATAATCCTTGCCCATCCAAATTCTGCCTTTAGCATCCTGCGTAATGCTATGCACAAAGTCAGAACGGTTACGCCAGCGTTCCGTAACGTCTTCCAGCCATTTTTCTTTCTCCAAATCGTATACCCACACGCCTGAGATACTATATATCCAAATACATTCCTCCCGATCGACAAATAAGGAAAAATCAATTTGCTTACCATCCTGATTATCATTCTTCACTTCTTCCTTTATCCATCTGACAGTCAACCGGTCACGATCAACACAAACCAGTAAGCCTGTATCATAGACAAATAAAATTCCATCCTTACACTCTGCTATATCCGAAATACCGACCAACGGCAATTTATGTTCCTGAAAAGAAAAACATGCCGACTTACTGTTCTTATTATACCGGTAGCATCCCTCTCCCATTACATAAATCCAAACATTTTCCTTTGAATCGACAAAGATATCACTTGGAACTCCTCTGCTTCCCAATGAAGTCATAAACGGAGTTAAATCGGTTTGAAACACTTCTTTTGCCTTGTCAAACAGTACATACCCCTTTGCTGTCTTTACCCAGAATTGCCCGTCAGGCAGTTCTACTATACTCTCTATAAAGTTATCAGGAAGTGAATTCTGATTATACTCCTGACGAGTAAAAACCTTAAATGTATACCCATCGTAACAGTTTAACCCTGCTAATGTACCAAACCACATAAGTCCCTCACGGTCTTTATAAATACACCGTACAGAATTATTTGACAATCCGTCGGATACTTCGAGATGCTTAAACATGAAAGACTGCGCATGCAGGGAAAGCAATGAAAAAAGCAAGGCTAGCAAAGTGTATATTCTTATCATATCACATATCAATTTCTAAAGCAAAGAAAGTAAATTTTTGTAAAGCAAACAAACCTTTTACTTCCTTTTTTCTCTCTCGACACAGTGACTAACCCAATCTGATATCGTTGTATTCCGCATAAGCAAAAAAAACGATTTATCTATCTGAAATAAAATGAGTTGCATAGCCTTCCCCTAATACTATAAAAAATATCAGGATGAGTTACTTTTTCTTTGTACAAATTTTCAAAAAACATCAGCATAAATAAAACAAAACATGCTGATCTTTTCTGAGAAAGAACAGCATGTTTTTGTTCCATATATAAAAAGCCCTTCACACTTACACAAATAAGTGAAAGGTGTGAAGGGCAAAACTAGTATTTATTTTATACCTTCCATCAATCCATTATATTCCAGTTCATCATAAACCTGCAAATTTTTACGGTCGAACACTCCATCACCTCTATCCCAATAGAATGGAACAAGTCCACGAGCATTGGCCTCGCGTACAACACACTTATCGAAAGCGGCACGCGACAAATCATGTCCTTCCTGAGCCTGCTGATCAGGCAAAGTACGACGGACAGCTGCAAATTCTCCAATAATAACAGGTACTCCCTGATCGGTAAACTTCTCTTTCAGCTTCTGGAACTGCGACTTTATATAATCTTCCCCACAGATATTATCCCATCTGCCTTCATACGTTCCGGTAGCATATTTTTTGTTTTCCTCACCCCAGAAATAGAAAGCCTTTCCCCAGCTTTCATCATTTTCCATTCCACAGAACTGCCAGGAACTGTAATAATGCACTTCCACACTCAAGCGGTCAGGAGTTATATCAACAGGCAGAGAAGTCATATACTGCATCGTTTTGTCTATGTCAGTAGAAGGTCCCTGAACAATCAGGTTACGGTAAACATTCTTTCCACCGGTAGCTCTTACAGCATCCACAAAAGTCTGCTCGTATTTCAGCAAAGTAGCCATATCATCTTCATCTTCTACATTAGGCTCATTACATCCGGCAAACAGCAAATGTTCATCATAGTCGCGGAAATAGGTGGCAATCTGCGTCCATAATACTTTCTGCTTATTATTTACCTCTTCACTATATCCGTTGGGAATATCATTTTCAAGCCATCCGCCATCCCAGTGTATATTCAGAATAGCATATAAATCGTTCTGCATGCAATAATCCACCACTTCCTTCACACGTGACAACCATGAAGATTTTATTTCGTAAGTAGCTTCATCACTCAGATACTGATCCCATGCACACGGAATACGTACAGCGTTGAATCCCATCTCACGTATCTTGTCTATCATGGCAAGGGTTGTAGCAGGATTTTCCCAAGCAGTTTCACCACCTGTTGCCTCCAGTGAGTTTCCCAAGTTCCATCCTATTTTGATATTTTTCATCAATTCAGGAGCATCCTGTTCCATTCCAGTCTTGTCAGCTTCAGGTACAGAAAGAGCTTCCTGAGTAACAGTAACAGATTCTGTCAGATTATCCAATGTAAATACAATGGTAGCAGTACGTATCTCTCCTGTTGCATTCTGAGCCACCATGAATGTTTCAGTACGTGTTTCTACCGCACGTGTATCCACATGTTGAATCCAGTCTGCATTAATGTCAACCTGACAATCACCGGTAGTCTGCATCTGTACTGTAAATTCTCCTCCTTCACCAGGCAACGTGTATTCATGCTGTTCTACCAGCAAATAGTCATTAGCAGTCTGTACCACCTTCACCGTTCCATTAACCTCAGCTCCTTTTACAGTAATTACAGCTGTTCGATTTTCTGTATTCGGATTTTCTGTGACATGTACCAAATATTTAGCTGTTTTTTCGGATGTTGAAACTTGTTGAACAACAGAACACCAGTCAGCTGCATCGGAAGTTACTTCATAAGCGGCATTAGCCTGTATATACAAAATAGCTTCACCCTCATGCTTTCCAAAAACCAGTTCCTTTTTCGAAATCTTCAGATATGGAGCACCGGTAGCATCATCTTCAGAGCAAGCACTCAACAGCAAACTCATTAAACAAGTAAGAGTTCCCAGAAAATAAATAAAAGTATTTTTCATAGTTCGTTATGATTAATAGTTTAAGAGGCATACATATCTGGCAGCAGCCATCAATATGTATGCCTCTTTATATTTGTATTACAAAATTTTCAGACTGTCAATTGTAACATTTACAGCATCCAGATCAGCAATATCACTGAACATATCGAAGATATCGATTACAAATACAATGACACCATTATAAGCAGCTTCCGGTTTCATCTTGATGGTATAAGTACCGTCACCTTTCACCTTCACATCGCTTGTTCCTGAATAAGCAGGCCACCATCCATCAGCAGTACACATCAGTCCTGCATTATATTCTTTGGTAGCAGCATCCCCAGTAAGACCACTGATAGTAAATGTCAGTTCCATCGAATAGTCGAAAACAATGCTTGCCGGATCAATCGGACTGGCAGATGCAGTTTCGCCATACATATTATAAAGCTCGATACGGAAATTATTCTTATCGGTTTCCAGATGTCCCCAAACCAGTTTAGAGTTGTCTACAGCTATCGATGTAGCCTCCGGCTGTGAGGTTCCTCCTCCTGCATTAGGAATAAAGTGATAAGCCTGGTATTCATCTTTTTCAGCACTGCGTGCACCTACCCACATTCCCATAACATTACCGGCAGCCGACTCAATGCTCAAAATACGTAACTGATTATTGCCATCAGCTCCAAACATGATATCACCACCACCGATATGATAAGAAGGAACATTTCCACTAAAGGTATAAATACCCTTTTCATCCAAAGTATAAGTTCCACTTGCAGTAGTACCATCAGGCATTGCAAACTCATAAGTCATAGTTTTTGAATCGAGAGTCATAGAAAGCTGATCCAATCCGCTAACAGGTGTTGCCCAGTCTGGATAATTGCCGGCAGTAAAGTTATTCGTCAGACTACCGTCCAGATTTGCCCAGTCAAAAGGAACATCGGCCGACATTGTCCATTTTATTTTGCTGGTAACCACTTCCGATACCATATCTTCCCATCCGTCGGGCAAAGCTGGTTCTGGATCTGGTTTATCTTCAGGCACATAATTGTCAGCATATTCTTTCGAAACGAAGTTCCAAATCAACCACCACGGACCTTCACTGTTATCACGCATTACTCCAATACGCATATGGTTTTCATCCAATTCGAGCAACTTCAAGTCGCGGCTCCAGTTAGTACTTCTGTCGCTCCAAGAAGGAGTATGCAGCAGTTCACAGTCAGTAAATGTGATTGTATGATTGCTTGTATTAAGCATGAACGTACCAGAAGCAGTTTCTTTCGAAGAAGAATTGTAAACAGTCACGTTTGCTCCACCTTTCAGACCAAATGTCATGGTACTTTCCCAAATAGCATCATCACCGGTATGACCTACTCCCGGATCCCAGTTAGCACTCCAGTTATTCCATTCTACTGTTGTACTAGGATCGGCATAAGTCATTTCTCCAGCAGCATAGCCATACGATCCATTATCGAATATCCATACTTTTTCATTGTTTACACCTCCGGTAAGATATGTCCACAAATCATCATTTACGAAATCTGCACAGAAACTATCTATCGTAAATGTTGCCGGATTACCATAAACAATACCACCTCTTGTCTGAACACCAAAAGTCACTTCATACTTTCCCTCAAAAGGCATTTGCAATGTTACTTCTCTTTCCTGACTTCTTCCCTGAGGATGTTGCCAGCAAACCTGATAACTTGAAGGCATTAAACTCTTCAGATAAACAATATTGGGATTTTCCGAATCGTGAGTGATAGAGAAAGCTATTCCTTCTACCAGATCGTCTACGGTAACGTCTTTCCCTTCCAGTTCAAAGGAATCGGGAGTACATGCCGAAAACAGTCCGACTGTTATAATCAGCCATGCAATATATAATTTAGATATCAGTTTTTTCATAACTTCTTGTGTTTTTAATTCCAACCTTCATTTTGTTTCAATACCCCATTCGATAATGTAATCTGATTGTTAGGTATCTGAGAGAGTCCCTGCTTCTTTACGATATCTGATTCCTTAATAGTTACATTATCAGGATTGCCACCACTGGTTACAGAAGTGTTGGTTGCAATCTGAGAAGCGGCATATTCTACCCCCTGACGTAACAAGTCCCAATAACGCTGTCCTTCGAAAGCAAACTCCAGCATACGTTCATTCATGATATTATCTTTTGTAGCTGTAACTTCACAATAGTTGCTTGAAAGAGTCAGACTACCATCTTCATCCTCAGAAGTATAAGCACGCTGGCGGACTTTATTCAAATATTCCTGTGCATTCGGACTTCCCAGCTCTGCGGCCATCAACAAGACATCGGCATAACGCATTACAATGAAATTCTGATATTGAGAAATCTGAAAATCTCCTTCTCCAAGACCTGAAATTTCATCAACCAGTGACCAGGCACCACTAGCTTCGTCTTTCATCCATTTAGACATCGGAGTATATTTCTTCACTGTATATCCGGTGTATTCACGCTGATCTTTATAAGAAGTTTCAAAATCAGCTTCATCAGAAATACCCTCACTTACCAAATTAATGATAGAAGCTTCACGACGTTCATCACCTGTACCGTATGATGTCCACATCTTAGGATTTACCGTACATCCTCCCCAGCCTCTTCCGTAAGGTGCATGTCCCAGATAGTTACGTAATCCCATGTTAACCAGCCAGCGGTTACCATCATTGTTTCCGTTATAGTCTTGAGTATAGTTAAACTTCTGTGCCAAAACGACTTCTTTATTACCGTCGCCAGCATAAGTAGAAGTTGGTTCGTAATCGCCAGTACTCTTATTTAAAGCCCATGTAGTAGAAGCAGCAGGCCATAAATTTTTAAATTCGTCTACCAGTCCGTAGCCTTCAGATTCGGCAACAGCAATGAAATCTTCCAATCCCTGCAAAACAGTGCTCTTTGTTACACCTTCTACCTGAGGTTCCTTTCCATAATAACCGGTATAGAACAGATATACTCTGGCCAAAAGAGCTGATGCTGCATATTTGGTAATATGACCATCATTTGATGCTGCCGCACTCTTCGGATAAGCACTGGCCGGAATATTATTGACAGCATACAGCAAATCACTGAATATTACATTATAGACTTCATCCGGATCTGACTGTGGACGATTTTCATTGACAGGTTCAGCAAACAAAGGAATATTTCCCCACATACGTACCATATCAAAATAACATAATGCTCTTATCGCACGACATTCACCCAGATAAGTACCTTTCGTTTCTTCGCTGCTCCAAGCTATCTGGCTTTCATGAGCCAGCAATTCATTACAACGATATACTGCTGCATAATAATTAGTCCATTCTGTTTCCAGAATATTCATATCCGAAGGCGACTGATTGACATCAAAACGGTCGAGTACCTGATAATTACGGGCATCTGTATTTCCCATGCCGGCAAAACATTCATCAGCCATAACTTCCGAGGCAAAATAGAATGCACATCCTGCACTAGAACTTGTACATTGCCATCCATCGTAACAACCAATCAGTGCACGCCATGCATCACTCTCAGTACGATAGAAATTGTCTGTCGTTGATTCTGTTTTAGATTCCACATCCAAGAAACCAGCGGTACATGAGGCCAATCCCATAGAAGCCAGCCCCAGTCCCAACATATATAGTTTAAATTTATTCATAGAGATGTTCTTTTAAAATTTATAAATTAGAATTTCAGATTAACACCAACCAAGAAGGTACGTGGACGAGGATAATATCCTAAATCGATACCAGAAACCCAGTCGGAAGTACCGTAACCGATTTCCGGATCCATACCGTCATACTTGGTAAATGTAAATGCATTCTGTACCTGGAAGTACAAACGTGCCTGACTGATAGCCTTCACATTTATCAACTTGGCAAAATCGTATCCCAACGTGATATTACTGATACGAAGATAATCGCCATCCTGTATATACAAATCAGAGAACTGCCAGTTGATATTAGTATTAGTCACACGCGGAATTCTGTTTGAAGTACCTTCACCAGTCCATCTGTCCAATATAGCTGAAGTATAATTGGCTTTGCTGTTTGCATGGTTTCTATAAGACTGTACAATCTGATTGCCTGCAGCTCCATATGCCACCAACGAGAAGTCAAAGTTCTTATAATTGAAGCCAAGGTTAAAGCCATAGGTAAAATCAGGAGTACCGTTACCCAGATCTACTTTATCGTTATCGTCAATGATACCATCCTGGTTCTGGTCGACATAAATCACATCACCCGGCTGAGGATCAGACTGTAAAATACCATGTTTTCCGTCAGCATTCCAGTTTGCAATCTGTTCCTTGTTCTGGAAAATACCAGCTGTCTGATATCCCCAGAAATAACCGATAGCATGACCATTCTCTGCACGATAGAATTCAGGAGAGTTATCATACAACATATTGACATCACCATGAATAATTCCATCTTCAGTCGGAATGTTACCTACCTTATTTTTATTGTAAGCTCCGTTGATACCAACATTATAGCTAAAATCACTTCCGATCTGATTATTCCAGTTCAAAGCCAGTTCAATACCGGTATTTTTCACATCACCACCATTGATGTATGGTGCACCAGTACCAGCTGTAGCCAGAATAGGAGCCTCAACCAACCAGTCTTTGGTAGTCTTGATATAGAAATCGGCAGTCAAGCTCAAACGGCTTCTCAAGAAACGTACATCAATACCGATGTTAGTCTGTTCTGAAGTTTCCCATGTTACATCAGAGTTTGCCAGACGGCTTGGATATGCTCCCCAGTAACCAGACTGAGCAGAAGCGCCATAATTAGTTCCGAAAATATAATGTGTATTCGAAGAAGTAATAGGAGCTGTATACTGGTAATTGTCTATATTCTGATTACCAACCTGTCCCCAGCTGATACGTAATTTCAAGAAATCCAACCAGTTCTGAGTAGTTTCCATAAACTTCTCATTCGAAATAGTCCATCCGGCAGATACAGAAGGGAATACACCATAACGTTTACCTCTTGCAAACTTAGAAGAACCATCTGCACGCAAAGTAGCGTTAATCATATATGTTTCTTTCCAGTTCCATCCAAAACGTCCGAAGTAAGAAACTGAGCGGCTTTCATCCTGAGGATATCCGTCAACCGACATACCATCGTCTGCACTCGATGCTGTACCGTTTGCAACATAAGCATGATCCCAATCATCGAAACCTTCTCTCAGTGTACCTGTACCGGCAGAAAGATAAATTCCTGAATACTGATAAACTTCCATACCAATCAACGCATTGAAAGCATGATCTTTTACTTTCCAGTCGTAAGTAGCTGTATTAGTCCAAGTCATACCCAAGCTGTGACTCATATTCTGTGAAGCAGAAGTACGTGTATTGTTGTAGCTGTAAATAGAGAACTGATACATCGGAGTAAAACTACGATATTCAGAAGAGCCGTAAACAGCACCAAAAACAGTTCTCAATTTCAAATTTTTCACAGGCTGCAATTCAGCATAAACATTACCAGAAAAAACAGCATTTTTATTTTCATTATTTGTGTTTGTCATCATTAATCCATAAGGATTACCGTCGCCGTTATACCAATCAGAATTGGAAGTATCGTTGTAAGGAGAATCATAAATATTGTTATCACTATAAATCGGCGATAAAGGAGAAGTACTGAACGCTCCTCTTAATGTATTGTTATATTGATTACCTACTGAAACACCATTATTTAATTTATAAACGAAACTAACTTGTTCGCCAACCTTCAACAAATCCGAATCCTTAAAAATCTTATGTTCCGAATTGATACGGAAATTATAACGTTCATAGTTTGAAACATCCTTACCACCTACAATACCTTCCTGGCTCATATATCCCAAAGACATAGCGTAAGTTGATGTTTTCGATCCACCAGTAACACCCAATGTGTAGCTCTGTATCTGAGCGTTATCCTTAAACATAGAATCTACCCAATCAGTATCATAGACATTTCCATTGGCATCATAAATACTTTTAAATGAACTCCAGTCATAAGGAGCATTTCCTGAATTGACAGCCTGTTCGTCCATGATAGTCATGTATTCTTGTGCATTCAGCATATCAGCCTTACGAGCTACATTCTGTACACCGTAATAAGCATCGAAAGCAATCTGTGCCTTACCTCCTTTTCCAGATTTAGTAGTAATCAAGACAACACCATTGGCAGCCTGTGCACCATAAATAGCGGCAGAAGCAGCATCCTTCAAGACATCAATACTTTCGATATCAGCAGGATTCAATGTTGAAATGTCACCACCAACACCATCAATCAAATAAAGAGGAGAAGCATTTCCTACTGTACCCAAACCACGGATACTTACCTTCATATCAGAACCCGGCTGACCAGAAGTAGAAGAAATATTCACACCCGGAGTCTGTCCCTGCATTGCCTGCAAAGGGCTGTTAGTATTCATCTTTGCCAAGCTTTCTCCTTTCACCTGCACAGTAGCACCGGTTACCAGTTTCTTTTTCTGAACGCCATAACCTACAACCACAACTTCTTCGAGGGTTTCGGTATCTTCTTTCATTTCAACATTTAATGTTTTCTGATCGGCAACAACAATTTCTTGTGTAACAAAACCGATATACGAAAATACTAAAGTCTGACCTTTTTCCACTCCCAAGGAGTAGTTTCCGTCAAAATCCGTAATAGTTCCATTAGTGGTTCCTTTCACCAACACACTCACGCCAATTAAAGGCATCTTGTCTGTTGCCGAAGTAACAACTCCCGAAACTGTCAAACTCTGAGAAGCAGCCTTTATTGCCATCGAAGGCAAGAACAATAGTAACATTACCATTGCAAGACTACATAGATGCACGTTTGTGCATTTTACGAATAAGTGTTTACTCATGGTACATTGTTTATAGTTAAAGTTTACATTTATTATGTTTTTCTTTCCAGTATTATTATATCATCAACATCGCAAAGTAAACCAAAAAGAAGAATTTTAGAGGTACGGTTTTGTTTCTCTATAGGGTATGTTTTGTTTATATCACCTCTTTATAACTTTTTATACCCATATAGATAAAAAGTTAATTATCAGAGAGAAACGACATAATCAATCTCTTTAACTTACTTTACTTGCCATTCATATATACCCGCTGTTTTTTCATCGGGAAGTACGACTTCCAATTTTACTGCTTTTGTTTTCACTGTTTTAAATTTAACAACACTTCCCTCTCCTTTAACGATACTGTATGCATTCAGATTCTCTACAGGGAGCCATTTCCCTTCAGTATTTTTATAATAAATCTTCCATGATTTCGGAATGCTGCAACTGCCCCAAGGGGTGTCATCAAACCAATAAACAGTTGAAGTGGAAACCTGCACTTCTTCCGGAAATTCATAAGAAATCCATTCGGTAGTACCAGTTTTTAGGATACCAGTGGTAATAAGGAATAGTACGGTCATTTTCATCCTGAGGTATCAGTCCATCGGCAACAGAAAATAATGTCGGTATTTTATGTGATGCATCTATCTTACTTTTTGAAGCCAAAGTAGGAATAGCTTTCGGACGAGTTGCATTGACTTCATCCGGTAACCACACTGCCATATTCCCAGTTCCACGATGCGCCCATGCATAATAAGGAATCAGTGTCAGCATACGGTCTTTTACCAGCAACCGTCCTGCCTTATCATATTCCAGCGACTATGCCTGTGTCTGAAGCAGATAACTTGCCACTTCAATGGTTTTATATACATCAGTGTCATCAAAAGAATATCCCGTCACTTTATTGCTGTCACTGGGGTGGCAGCCATTTCAAAATTTTTATAACGTCCTGTTTCTTCACATTTACTAAAAGCCAGTGGAATGGTAACTTCACGACTTGCCTGTAAACGTTGTCCCCAAAATGAATCCGTCAATTTCACAGATGTAAAAGGTACTGGAGTTATAGGATAACCGTGAGATATCACCTTTTCACGAGCATAAATTCCACCTCCTGTTATTCCCAAAAGCAATGCAGAAATTATCAGTTTTTTCATAGGTTTATTTTTGTATTTTCCATATTGATTCAAAATCTCAATCGTATAATACAAATGCAAAAAAGACATAATTACAAACTGGTATAAATTTGTTTCCTTATATGGTACATTTTGTTTTTCTCTGCATCAAAAAGACAGTATTTTCCCTGTTTCAGAAGAGGTGAAAACATTTTATACCCTTTTGTGAAACATTTTTCATTCCATTAAAAAACGCTTTCCATTAGTTTTGTATCAGTCTTTAATAACATCACATTATGAAAACACATAGGAAACTTTTTTTCACCTTGCTCATAGCAAGTACTACAGGAATCATACATGCCCAAAATGTATTTAACGATCCGGCAATAAACGAAGAACAACGGCTTGACGATTTGATTGCGCGAATGACTCTCGACGAAAAAGTGGATGCTTTGGGAAACAATACTCAAGTCCCCCGCCTGGGAATACAAGCCTCAGGAAGTGTAGAAGGCCTGCACGGAATCGTACTGGGAGGACCAACATACGGCGACAGAGCCAATACTCCAACAACAGGCTTTCCGCAAGCTTACGGACTGGGAGAAACTTGGGATACCGACTTACTACATCGAGTAGCAACTTACATCAGTACAGAAAACCGTTATCTCTTTCAAAACGCAAAATACCGGAAAAGCGGACTTATCATGTGGACTCCCAATGTAGACTTGGGCAGAGATCCTCGCTGGGGACGAACTGAAGAATGTTATGGTGAAGATGCATTTCTTACTTCACGGCTTGCTGTAGCTTTCATCAAAGGCATACAGGGAGATCATCCTAAATACTGGAGAAATGCTTCACTTATGAAACACTTCTTATCGAACAGTAATGAATACGGACGTACATTTTCTTCTTCCAACTATTCCGACAAACTGTTCCGCGAATATTATGCTTATCCTTTTTATAAAGGAGTAACCGAAGGAGGATCACAGGCTTTGATGACTGCTTATAACGCCTACAACGGAACTCCGTGTATCATGCACCCCGTATTGCGAAACATCGTCATGAAAGAATGGGGACTGAACGGTACGCTACTGACCGACGGAGGAGCATTCCGACTGCTGTTGAGCGACCATAAACGTTTTGACAACGACCGGGCAGCTGCGGCAGCTGCATGCATCAAAGCAGGTATTACGAAGTTTCTGGATGAATATAAGGATGCCGTATACGAAGCACTGCACCGAAAACTCATTAGTGTGGAAGATATAGAAAAAGCAATCCGGGGAAACCTCAGAATATCTCTCAAACTTGGTTTGCTGGACCACACAGAAGACAATCCTTATGCAGCCATCGGTGTCACTGATACCATTGCCCCATGGAGCAAACCGGAAACCAAAGCACTGGTACGCGAAGCTACGCTTAAATCGATTGTCTTACTCAAAAATCAAGACCATTGGCTTCCACTTGACAGACATAAGATAAAAAAGATAGCAGTCATCGGACAACGTGCAACTGAGGTCCTGCAAGACTGGTACGCCGGTAAACCTTTTTATACAGTAAATGTACTTGATGCTATTCGCGAGGAAGCAGGTAGCGATATTGAAGTACGATATGTAAAAACCAACCGAATGGACAGCGCACGCACGGTTGCAGCATGGGCAGATGTCGCTATTGTATGTGTCGGCAACCATCCTACCTGCGATGCCGGCTGGGAACAAGCTCCCGTCATAAGTGAAGGAAAAGAAGCCGTCGACCGCCAGTCGCTACAACTGGATCAAGAAGATTTGCTTTTACAAGTTGCTCAAACTAATCCCAATACAATTGGAGTATTGATCAGCAGCTTTCCTTATGCCATCAATCGAGCCAACCAGACAGTACCCGCTCTGCTTCATCTCACCCAATGCAGTCAGGAGTTGGGACATGCTGTAAGCGATGTTATATTCGGACATTATAATCCGGCAGGCAGACTAACCCAAACTTGGGTGAAAAATATCACCGACCTTCCTCACATGATGGATTACGATATTACTCACGGTCGGACATATATGTATTTTAAAGAAAAGCCATTATATCCTTTTGGTTATGGACTAAGCTATACCCGCTTTAATTACTCTGGAACAACTCTCAATGACCGTGTTATTGAACGTGGCGATACCTTAAGAGTATGCTTCAACCTGAAAAATTCCGGCGATATGGATGGTGATGAGGTTGTACAACTTTACGTTTCCGCACGAAAACATACGGACAAAGATCCTATCAAGCAACTGAAAGCATTCCAGCGCATCAGTCTACGTAAAGGAGAGACGAAAAAAGTAGAGTTAACCGTCCCTTATACAGAGTTACAAGTATGGGATGAAAAGCAGAACCGTTTCATTCTTCCTGACAAAGAAATGACACTGGAAATAGGAGCCTCATCATCGGACATCCGTTTACGGACAACATTCCGAACAGAAGAATAAAACTCCAGCCAATTAATAACAGAAAGGAGTTGTACCGCTACCACGATACAACTCCTTTTTTGATAGTTCAAAATTAAAAAACTCCAAGCTATACAGCCAAACTTACCATATTTAAATCGTTTTACTAGAGTGAAACGATAGCTTCACCTAAATGGAAATAACGTTTCACAGTAATGAAACGATAGATTCAGCCTAGTCAAACGTTATTTATATGTTCAATTCAGTCATTGTTATACCACACACAATTATCAGAAAGTCCCGAAGCACGTACTGTTACCTGATTCTCTCCCGACTGTAAAGGAACATTGTTCCATGTAGCCACACAGACCTCATCAGGCGTACATTTTCCCATACTTTTTCCATTCACAAACAACTCTGCATCACCACAATTGCTAAACACCTGAATGTCAACCGATGAATTCGACCTATTCTGACAACGCTTCGATGCGATATACAGCACTTTTTCTTTCTTGTTCCAATTTGCTTTATAAAAATAAAAAGCATCTTTCTTAATCCTCCGATCGTATGTCACCAATCCCTTATCGTTTCGGTCAAAAGTCGTGCCTTCTTTTCGACCGACCGCCGAGAAATCAAACATACACCAAACAAATTTACACCACAAAAACGGACGTGAAGCAAGCTGTTTCCAGTTTTCTATATGGTAATAAGTCTGCCAGTTTTCTGGATGCCACTGTACCCACGGCTCTGGATGAATCAAGGAATCCGTCTGTTGAAACACATCCGCACCAGCCCCGTATTCACTTATGCCCATACATCGCTGGGGATATGCCCAATACTCCTTATCAATCCACTCGCCCATCTCTTTACAATCGTCCCCATACCATCCGAAATAACGGTTGAATGCAATCAAGTCAGGTATTCCGTTCAAAGGATCTTTCTGGTTACTTGCCCCCGTTGTCGGTCGTGATATATCCCATTTCTTAGCCAACTTGTTCAGTTCTTCTGCCATAGGGTTTGGATTTTCCAGCCATCCCGGGTTGATTTCATTAAAAAGTCCCCATGTCAAAATACAAGGATGATTATAATACTGACAAATCAGTTCCAGTAATTGCTGCTTTAAATTTTCTCTATACAGAGGATGGCTGACAAATACATTAACAAAAGGAATTTCAGCCCAGGCAATCAGTCCTCTCCTATCCATCAAATTATGCAACTGTTGTGCATGCGGATAATGCGCCAATCGAACAGCAGTACATCCCATTTCCTGTATCAAGTTCAAATCCGATTCAAAATCTTCAGGACGAAAAGCCGATGCTCTTTCTGCACGGTCCTCATGATAATTGACTCCATGTGTCGAATAGGGCTTACCATTTAAGAAAAAGCCTTTATCCGGATCTGCTGAATAAAACCGGAAGCCAACATGTTCTTCCCGACAATCAATCTCTTTACCACCTCTTTTCAGAACGACAACTCCGGTATATAAATATGGATCATTAACTCCATCCCACAAATGCGGATTATTAAGTTCCATCTTCACCACGGCTTCCTTACCAGACACACTTATTTCTTTACACCAAACAACTTTATGTTTCGCATCCAACAAAGAAAACTCAATAGAGCAATCATTCAATGCCATTTCAGTTCCCGATAGCAATGCTTTCATTTCCAGTCCGGCATACTTTTCTGAGACATCACACTGAGTAAAGAAAACTCCAGATGAGCCATAAAATGTCGGATCAATACAAGCATCATCCGTATACAAAAGCTCCACGCCACGATTCAGCCCACCCCATATATTAAAATCGCCGCATATCGGAGCTATTTCCATAGTTTGAGCGTTACTCACCCTGATATCCAGTTTATGTTTTTCTCCTTTCCGAATCAGATGAGTCAGCTCTACGGTAAAAGAGGTATATCCACCTTTATGCTGAGCTACAAAATGATTATCCAAATACACATCAGCTACAGTCTGTGCAGCTTTTACGCGCAAGAAAACACGCTTAAAGTTCTCCGATGAAGGTACAACGATAAAACGTGAATAAGTTGACACTCCCCGATAATAATTCACATTACCAAACATCGCATCAGCAGCATTCCACGTATGCGGAAGATCAACCGTTACCTTATCCGCAGCCTAAGATTCATACCCGCGATTAAAAAACCATCCCCTATCTAATGACTCAACTTTCATTGCAACCAGCTTCACCCCCGTAACACACCATAAAACAAGCAATATGCTCCACCTGATATTCCATCTGCCCATCTGTTTATCCTCCTTTATTACAATATATGATATTTTTCTATTTGTTCTATCCACAAGTCTGCCATCCGCTTATGTCCGGCAGGTGTCGGATGAATTCCGTCCCAAATCCAATAAGTATCCGGCAATTCCGGATTTTCTTCCAGCAAACAGTGAAACATCGAAGCATATGGGATGAACACAGCTCCATAATCGGCTGCTATCTGTAAGGTTATTTTTCCCAGACGCTGTATCAGGCTATCCCGTAAAGCAAAATCTTCAGTCTTTTTCATATTTCCCGTACAAGCTGTAAATGGCTCACCCAATACAATCTTCACCTGCGGATTATCCTGACGCAGACTATCCAGCAAACTCCGATAAGCCTGTTCCCACGAAACAAAATCGAAAGCTCCACTGTCTTTTTTACCTAAATATTCATTCACATCGTTCGTTCCTATCAAGACAGAAACTACATCAGCATGTATCGCAAGAGCATCTTCCTTCCACCGGTTCTTCAAATCGTTTAATGTATTTCCGCTGATACCCCGGTTGAAGAACTGATATTCTTGCTCAGGATAATTACTTTGATAGTAAGAAGCACACAGATACATGTACCCACTTCCATAGATATGATTCATATCCCAATGATTGCGGACAGAAGAAGGTTGGGCACTTCCATCACTATTTCCCCAGTTACCATCAGTAATGGAATCACCGATGAACAATATTTTAGGTCCTGCGGCCCAAACATTAACCCCGCCAATTAACAGAAAAAATAACCAGACAAAAAATTTCATAGTAAAATAAGATTAGATTTTATTATTAGATACCTACTTTATTCAACAAAAATAATGAAGTCGTCTAAACTATTGAAAGTTTAACATTTTCGGAGAAGCAAGATGGCAAAAGCAATGTAATTCCAAGCGCTCCAACTTGTCAAAGTCGTATCATGTCTGATGAGGATACTGCGAAACGAATCAAGCCATGCGTTCGTCCTTTCAATGCTATACCTCTCACGATACAGAAGTTCATCTACGCAATCATCGTCATCATGCTCTCTGTTCTTTTTATTGAAACAGACATTAGGAAATATACCCCTGTCTTTACATTCCCTTCTGAAACCTTTGCTGTCAAAGCCTGCATCGGCATTCAAAAACAAGCCATCAACATAAATATGTGCTTCTCGTAAAGTTTTAAAAATAATACTCATTGACTTTTCAATCTTGTAAAGATCATGATGTTCTCCGGATATGGGTTCTGACATAGCCAATGGTATACCTTGTCTGTCAGTCAGATACAATGCATTGGTTGTGTCAAACTTCTTACGTCCTTGATATCCAACAGGTTCGCCACCTTTTGTTGCACGTGTGTGACTGCCGTCCAAATCTACACTTGACATATCGAGTTTATCACGATGCTTATTAAGGAGGTTTATCCAAACAGACTTCCATTCACCATTTTGGCTCCATTTTCGAAAATGGTAGAAGACAGTCTTGCAACTAAGAACTACATCACTAAACAATGCTGTTACAGGAAGTAAGCGCCACTGAATGCCAGTCTTCAACTTGTACAAAATGCAGTTGACTACTTCCACAATGCTAGCTTTACATACAAAACCACGTTTTGCAATTGAAAGATGTGGGAGAATTTCCGAAATTATCGTATCTTTGTCGAGTACTTTGTACATATGGGAGTTTTTGTTTCTGTTTGTTTGTGGTAAAACAAAGATAACAAAATACTCCCATTTTAACAAACCGCAATTAGTTTAGACAACTTCAATGTTTTCTATGTACGTTAAATCATAAAAGAACAGGGAAATAAACAGGTTTGAAACATTTGAATACCCTATTGAAAACATTTTAGCTCGTGACAGGAAACAAAAGAACGGATGCAGAAAATCAAAATCATGTATCTTTGTAATCGAAGTCAAGTAAAGACTTAGTAACTTTTTAACTTTAATGAATTATGCGAAACATTGGTATCTTACTTTGCGCCTTAGCTTGTTCTCTATGCGAAACATTTGCTCAGGGTTATAAAAATCCGGTAATTCCCGGATTTCATCCTGATCCTAGCGTATGTAAAGCTGGCGATGACTATTATCTGGTAAACAGCAGTTTTCAATATTTTCCGGGAGTACCCCTCTTCCATAGTAAAGATTTGGTAAACTGGGAGCAGATAGGCAATTGCCTGACACGGGAATCACAACTTAACCTGAAAGGAGCCAATGGAGGAAGCGGTATCTTTGCTCCTACCATACGTTATCACGAAGGAGTATTCTACATGATTACAACCAATGTATCAGGCAAAGGTAATTTTCTGGTACACACAACCGATCCCAAAGGAGAATGGTCGGAACCCGTATGGCTGGAACAAGGAGGAATCGACCCTTCTTTGTATTTCGAAAACGGTAAATGCTACATGGTAAGTAATCCGGACGGTTACATCAATCTGTGCGAAATAGATCCGATGACCGGAAAGCAGCTCACACCTTCCAAAAAGATATGGAACGGAACCGGAGGACGTTATCCGGAAGGACCACATATTTATAAGAAAGACGGCTGGTATTACCTGCTCATTTCAGAAGGAGGAACAGAAGTAGCACATAGCATCACCATCGCACGCAGCCGTTACATTGACGGACCGTACGTAGGAAATCCGGCAAATCCGATTCTGACTCATGCTTGTCAGGCTGGAGAAACTAACCCTATTCAGGGTACAGGTCATGCCGATCTGGTAGAAGGTACAGACGGTTCATGGTGGATGGTTTGTCTTGCTTACCGTATCATGCCGGGATTCCATCATACCCTGGGGCGTGAAACTTATCTGGCTCCCGTACGCTGGGACAAAGATGCATGGCCCGTTGTAAACGGAAATGGTACAATCCAACTAGACATGAATGTACCTACTCTTCCACTTCAGACAGTAAAGCAAAAACCCGAAACCATCACTTTCGAGAACAAACAATTATCCCCCGAATGGATGTACCTGCAAAATCCTGATATGCAAAACTATGAATTCAAGAACGGAAGTCTCCGTCTGAAAGCAACTCCGGTTTCTTTGAATGAGCAAAAGAGCCCGACTTTTGTTGCTATACGGCAAGAGCACTTCAATATGGAAGCCGCTACTTCTTTGGAGTTGAAAAATGCACAAGCGAATGATGAAGCTGGTATCAGTGTATATATGGAATACCACTCACACTACGATTTGTTCGTCCGTCAGAACAAGGATAAAAGCCGTTCGGTTGTCCTTCGCTACAAACTGGGAGAATTGGAACATATCGAAAAGGAGATGCCACTAAACAGTAAAGGAAACATAGAACTGAATATTAAATCGGACATAAACTTCTATTACTTCGGCTATACAGAAAACGGTATTTATCATGAGCTGGGAAAAATGAATACCCGTTACCTCAGCAGTGAAACAGCTGGAGGATTTACCGGAGTCGTACTCGGACTATATAGTGTATCTGCTTCCACACAATCGAAAGCGTATGCAGACTTCCGATACATGAAATATAAAGGAGAATAAACATGAGAAAACTATACCTGTATATATTAGGAATATTCCTGATTCTTCCTCTTGCCATACAAGCACAAACGGAAAAGAGAATCAAGATAGCTTGTGTAGGTAACAGCATTACCGAAGGATTTCTGTTGAAGAATCCTTCAGAAGAAAGTTATCCGGCTGCCCTTCAGAAATTACTGGGAAACAATTACGAAGTAGGCAACTTTGGCGTGACTGCCCATACATTGAGCCTGAAAGGAGATTTGCCTTATATGAAAACTACACGTTTTCAGGAAGCACTGGATTTTCTGCCCAATATCGTAACCATCAAACTTGGAACCAATGATTCCAAGCCGCAGAACTGGCAGCATCGTGCTACATTCAAGGACGATCTGAACCTGTTGATCGATAAATTCCAGGCACTTGCATCACATCCTCACATCTACCTTTGTCTGCCTATTCCTTCTAACCGTAAAGAATGGGGCATCAACGACAGTATCATTGTAAACGGAATCATTCCATACATCCGGGAAGTTGCAGCCGAAAGAAGCTTACCCATGATCGACCTCCATACAGCAATGCTTCCTTATTACCCACAACTCTACGTCGACGGAGTGCATCCAGACAAGTACGGAGCTGCTATTATTGCTGAAACATTGTATAAATGTATTACCGGAGAAGAACCTCATCCAACTCCAGGACGCAGTGACCAAACATTGTGGTACGACGAACCTGCTGCACAGTGGGAAGAAACTCTTCCGTTAGGCAACGGCAGACTGGGTATGATGCCCGACGGAGGAATCGTCAAAGAACATATTGTTCTGAATGAAATCAGCATGTGGAGTGGGTCGGAAGCCAATTATCTGAATCCCGATGCTTCCAAAAGCCTGCCCGAAATACGTCGGCTGTTGTTCGAAGGAAAGAACAAAGAAGCACAAGAACTGATGTATACCAGCTTTGTTCCTAAGAAACCGGAAAAAGGAGGAACGTATGGAACCTTTCAGATGTTGGGCAATTTATTTTTGGAGCATCAGTACGGAGTACATGAAAAGGATGTTCCTGCTGATTACCACCGCTGGCTGGATTTAAGTAAGGGAATCGCATACACAACTTTCTCCCGCGGGAATGTAAATTATGTGCGCGAATACGTCGTTTCACGTGATAAAGATGTCATGCTGATACACCTGAAAGCAAACGTTCCTGGTTCCATCAATTTCAAAATGAATTTGAGCCGTCCGGAAAGAGGAAGCGTACGCAAACTGGCTGAAGGAAAACTGGAACTGTACGGCAGTCTGGACAGTGGTTCTTCGCAAACGGGTGTCCGTTATGCTGCCATTGCCGGAATAACATGCAAGGGCAGGCAGACAAACCAGTCGACTGACGAACAGTCTATCACTGTACAAAATGCGGACGAAGCATGGATTGTAGTATCGGCAAAGACCTCCTTTCTGGCAGGAGAAATTTATGAAACGGAAGCAGACCGAATACTCAACGATGCATTGAAAAGCAATCTCTGCGAAACTGTATCGGAAGCAATCCTAAGTTACCAGGCTCTGTTCAACCGTGCAGGAATCCGTCTGCCCGAAAATGAAGCCGTTTCACATCTGACTACCGATCAGAGAATTGAAAGATTCCAGCAGCAGGACGATCCTTCGCTGGCAGCTCTTTACTATAATTACGGACGTTATTTGCTGATAAGCAGTACACGTCCGGGAAGCCTGCCTCCCAACTTGCAAGGACTTTGGGCTAACGAGCCGGGAACTCCCTGGAATGGCGACTATCATACGAACATCAATGTACAAATGAACCACTGGCCGGTAGAACAAGCTAATCTATCGGAACTATATCTACCACTGGTTGACTTAGTGAAACGCCTGGTTCCCAGTGGAGAAGAAAGTGCAAAAGCCTTTTACGGTCCGCAAGCAAAAGGCTGGGTACTCCACATGATGACCAATGTATGGAACTATACCGCTCCCGGAGAACACCCGTCATGGGGAGCAACGAATACCGGAGGAGCATGGCTTTGCGCACACTTGTGGGAACATTATCTTTTCAGTGGCGACCGGAACTATCTGGCAGATATTTACCCGATTATGAAAGGAGCTTCAGAGTTTTTCTACTCTACCATGGTACGCGAGCCCAAACACGGATGGCTCGTTACAGCTCCCACTTCTTCACCCGAAAATGCTTTTTATCTACCGGGAAAAGACCGTACGCCTATCAGTGTATGTATGGGTCCGACAATGGATATCCAACTGGTACGTGAACTTTACACCAACGTGATAGAAGCTTCACATATTCTGCATACAGATACTGCTTATGCCGAAGCTTTGCAAGAGGCCATCGGGTTATTGCCACCTCACCAGATAAGCAAGAAAGGATACCTGATGGAATGGCTGGAAGATTACGAAGAAACGGATATTCATCACCGTCATGTATCTCACCTGTATGGTCTGCATCCGGGAAACCAGATTTCGGTTCTTAAAACTCCCGAGCTGGCAGAAGCCTGCCGGAAAACCTTAAACCGACGAGGGGACGAAGGTACAGGATGGAGTCGTGCATGGAAAATCAACTTCTGGGCACGACTAGGCGACGGCAACCGCGCATATAAGCTGTTCCGCAGCCTGCTTTACCCGGCATATACGGCTCAGAACCCCACACAACACGGAAGTGGAACATTCCCTAATCTCTTTTGCTCACACCCACCCTTTCAAATGGATGGCAACTGGGGGGGAACTTCAGGTATCAGCGAAATGCTGTTGCAAAGTCAGGATGGCTTCATCCACCTGCTTCCCGCCCTGCCTGAATCCTGGAAAGACGGAAGTTTTTACGGACAAAAAGTAAGAGGAGGCGCCACAGTCGATCTTGTATGGAAAGATGGAAAGCCAGTACAGGCAACCATCACCGGAGGATGGCAGAACAATCTGAAGATGAAATGGCCCAAAGGAGTCAAAAAAGTACTCCTCAACGATACAGCCTGTCGCACAGACTCTTTCATCCCGTTCACTGTAAAACAAGGAGAATGTATTACGTTCATATTCGAATAACTGATAAACAAACTATAACAACTAAAAAATAATTGACCATGAAAAACTTCAAGAAACTGGCACTGGCATCTGTGTTATGTACTGGTGTCTGCCTGACAGCAGGAGGACAAAAACCGGCTCCGGCTATTCCTTCCGATCCGGTTATCGAGGCACATATTCAGAAATGGCTGAAGAAAATGACACTCGAAGAAAAAATCGGCCAGATGTGTGAAATCACCATCGACGTAGTGAGTGACTTCGAAGCTAGCAAGAAAAACGGATTTACACTGAATCCTGCCATGCTCGACACTGTAATTGGTAAATATAAGGTAGGTTCATTGTTGAATGTTCCACTGAGTGTCGCACAGAAAAAGGAAAAATGGGCTGAAGCAATCAAACAGATTCAGGATTTGTCCATGAAAGAAATCGGTATACCTTGTATCTATGGTGTCGACCAGATTCACGGAACTACCTATACACTCGATGGAACCATGTTCCCGCAAGGCATCAATATGGGAGCAGCTTTCAATCGTGAACTGACAGAAAAGGCAGCAGCCATTTCGGCATACGAAACTAAAGCCGGCTGTATCCCCTGGACTTATGCTCCGGTAGTCGATTTGGGACGTGATCCACGCTGGTCGCGTATGTGGGAGAACTACGGAGAAGACTGTTACGTAAACGCTGAAATGGGTAAGGCTTCTGTCAGAGGTTTTCAGGGAAGTGATCCGAATCATATCGGCGAATATAATGTGGCAGCCTGCATGAAACATTACATGGGATATGGTGTTCCTGTTTCGGGTAAGGACCGTACACCTTCTTCTATCTCACGCAGTGATATGCGCGAAAAGCACTTCGCCCCGTTCCTTGCAGCTATCCGTCAGGGAGCACTGAGTGTAATGGTTAACTCAGGTGTAGACAATGGCATACCTTTCCATGCTAACCGTGAATTGCTGACCGAATGGCTGAAGGAAGATTTGAACTGGGACGGTATGATTGTGACCGACTGGGCAGATATCAACAATCTGTGTACACGCGACCATATTGCAGCAACCAAGAAAGAAGCTGTCAAGATTGCCATCAATGCCGGAATCGACATGTCGATGGTTCCCTACGAAGTAAGCTTCTGCGACTACCTGAAAGAACTGGTACAGGAAGGTGAAGTCCCCATGAGCCGCATCGACGATGCCGTAGCCCGCGTATTACGTCTGAAGTACCGTCTGGGACTGTTCGAAAATCCATATTGGGATATCAAGAAATACAACAAATTCGGTTCTGAAGAGTTTGCCCGTGTTGCTTTACAGGCCGCCGAAGAATCAGAAGTACTGTTGAAGAATGAAGGCAATATCCTGCCACTTGCCAAAGGAACAAAAATCCTGCTTGCCGGTCCAAATGCCAACTCCATGCGCTGCCTGAACGGAGGATGGTCGTACAGCTGGCAAGGACATCTAGCTGACCAATGTGCCGGTGCTTACAACACAATCTACGAATCTCTATGCAACAAGTATGGTAAGGAGAACATCATCTACGAACCGGGCGTGACTTACGCTCCTTATAAAAACGATAACTGGTGGGAAGAAAACCAGCCGGAAATCGAAAAATCAGTTGCCGCAGCCAGTCGTGCCGATGTGATTA
>PPYE01294091.1_pt1 | contig 37583 bp, 40 predicted proteins | sample 1559881 | NCBI WGS metagenome assembly PPYE01 (sample SAMN08240022, study PRJNA423297) | Human gut metagenome, whole genome shotgun sequencing project. | reverse complement strand
TGGCAACGCAGATGCCGTGCCGCAGCTGCCGGAGCGGTGCTTAAGCCGCAAGGCGGGAATTGTGCGGTGTTGCCATAGGATAAATACAGTGCTGGGCCGCCTTGCCGCATTCCCTGCCCTGTAGTGGAAAGGAGCCTGCACCCATGCCGCAACGCGAACCTGCCCTGCTTTGGCTGCGGGACTGCGCCCTGACCGCATTGGTCCTTGCGCTGTGTACGCTGACAAGCTGGGTATTTTTCCGGCTGGATTTTGTTTCTTCCAACTATATCCTGACCTATATCCTGGGCGTCATGTATATCAACGTCTTTACATCGGGGTTGGTGTACGGCGTTGTGGCTTCGCTGTTCTCGGTGATGCTGGTCAACTATATGTTCATTGACCCCTTTATGCAGTTCCGCATCCGGTCAGACGACATGGTAACGGCAGTGGTCATGCTCTGCGTTTCGCTGCTCTGCTCCTCGCTGACGGGGCGTATCAAGGTACAGGCCGCCCAAAGCGAGCGCAAAGCCGATGCTTCGCAGGTGCTGCTGGAAGCCAGCCGCAGCCTGTTGGGGGCCGAGGACCCTGACACCATTCTGCGGATAACGGCCACCCAGCTGGGCAAGCTGTTGGAGCGCCCGGTCTGCTTTGCCCCCGCACCGGAGCACATTGCACCGGGAACCCTGATTCTGCCCCCTCCCGCCCAGACGGATTACCGCAGTTGCCCGGCGCTGCATGAGTTCAGCACCTATGAGCACAATCTGGCATTATCCATCCTGGATGTGTGTTCCTTGGCGCTGGAAAAAGAAGCCTCCAACCGCGCCCGGCGCGAAATTGAGGAAGCCGCCCGCCAGGAACAGCTGCGCGCCAACCTGCTGCGCAGCATCAGCCATGACCTGCGCACCCCGCTGACAAGCATTTCCGGCAACGCGCTGATTTTGACCGAGAAAAATCCCCTGCTGACCGAGGAAAAGCGCCGGGAGCTTTCTGCCGCAATTTATGAGGACGCCAACTGGCTGAACCATCTGGTGGAAAATCTGCTTTCCATCACCCGGATGGAGAACGGCCAGGTAAACCTGCGCATTCAGCCGGAGCTGATTCAAGATATTTTTGACGATGTACTGACTCATTTAGACCATGACGCCGCCCGCCACACCATTGTGACCAACGTGGCGGATGACCTGCTGATGGCCGATATGGACGCCCAGCTGATCGAGCAGGTGCTAGTGAACCTCATCAACAACGCCATCAAATATACCCCCGAACATTCCCGCATCGAGCTTTTCGCCGCGCCGGAGGGTAAATTTGTCCGCATCTGCGTAACGGATGACGGCCCCGGCATCCCGGAAGAAAGCCGGGACAAGCTGTTTGATATGTTTTATACCCTTGGCAAAACCCGCAGCGATGGCCGCCGCGGGCTGGGTCTTGGGCTGGCCTTGTGCCGTTCCATTGTTGCCGCCCATGGCGGTGTGATCAATGTACAGAACGTTGCACCGCACGGTGCCTGCTTCCGTTTTACACTCCCGCGAACTGAGGTGACCCTGTATGAATAAACCGCTGATTCTTGTGGTGGAGGATGACCCGGCTGTTGCACGGCTGATCTCCACCACACTGGAAACCCGCAATTATCAGTACCACCGTGTACAGAACGGAGCCGGTGCCCTGTTGGAAGCTGCTTCGGCACGGCCGGATGTAATTTTGCTGGACCTTGGCCTGCCGGATATGGACGGTATTGATGTGATCCGCAAGATTCGCGGGTGGAGCAACGTGCCCATTCTGGTGGTTTCGGCCCGCAGTGATGATACCGACAAAGTATCCGCCCTGGATGCCGGTGCAGATGATTACCTGACCAAGCCGTTCAGCGTAGAGGAGCTTTTGGCCCGGCTGCGCGTGGCGCTGCGCCGTGTGCGGTATGATACTTCCCGCGCAGGTGACCAGGCCAGCATATACGAGAACGGAGAACTGCGCATTGACTATGCCGCAGGCTGTGTGTACCGCGGCGGAACGGAGATTCACCTGACCCCCATTGAGTACAAGCTGATCTGCGTTCTGGCCAAGAACACCGGCAAAGTGCTGACCCACAACTATCTGCTGAACGGTATTATCTGCGCTTTTGGCTTGGCATCTGCCGCACCTCGCTCGCCGTATCGGCACTTAGAATTATGCGGTATTGCCTTGGCTTTCAAAATGTAACCGCAACAGCCCGTCCATCCGTTTGTTGCCGGATGAGCGGGCTGTTTCAATTTTATTTATTCGGTTTTCTCTGCTTTACTTGGCTGCGCGGCGTCCGCCTTTGCCGCCGGTCTTTTTGGCGTGGCCGGTGCCGGTCTGGGTGCGGGTGGACTTGGGGGCCGTTTTCTTGGGTTCCGGCTTTGGCATATCCTTTTGCAGCAGCTTATCCGGCACGGGCTGGATGCTCCACAGCTGGTTTTCGCCAAACACATCCTGCCAGATCTGGGCCTGGGTACCGTTATCGACCCGCATGCCTACCAGGTCAATGACCTTATCAGCCAGCACATTGCGGATCTTGGCCTTGCCGCCATCGGCGGGAACAATCTCCCACCGCTGGCCCTTGCCGGTGGTTTTCTCCCACTGGTGCACCCAGGTTCCGTTCACAACACCACTCATGGCCAGGTCCATCACCTTGCCGGTAAAGCGGTTTTTGATGCGGTACTGGCCTTCGGCGGCTTCCTCAAAAATCCATTGCTGCCAGGGCTGACCCTCATAGCTCCACAGGCGGATGGATGCGCCGTTCTCGGTGTTGAAATCGGCAACTTCCAGCACGCGGCCATTGGCGGCAGCGATAGTATAGCAGGCGCCTTCCCGAATGACGGTCTGTGCGGATTTTTTCATAGCGTTTTTCCTCCTTTGCCTGTGCGGCGCTTTTGGTGCCTTACAGGTTATGTATTTATTGTACATATTATAGCACATTCGCACAAAGCGGTTTTGCCAAAATCGTATAAAGTTTTTTGGTAACACTGCACGCTTTTTCGGGGTTAGCGGGTGGTTTAACCAAAGGTGGCTTGCATTTTTCAGCAATCTATTCTATGATATTATATAAATAATTAATTATAGGAGGCACCCACCTTGAGGATCGCATTGATTGCCCATGATTCCCGCAAAGAGCTTTTGGCCCAGTTCTGCACAGCCTATGTGCGTATTCTGTCTCAGAACGAACTGGTTGCCACCGGCGTGACGGGCAAAGTGGTACACGATGCCTGTGGGCTGCCGGTTCGCTGCCTGTACCCCGGTGCACGCGGCGGTGCCGAGCAGATTTCCTCCATGATTGCCTGCGGCGAAATTGATATGCTGCTGTTTTTCCGCGACCCCGTCAACGCCCGGCCCAATGAGCCGAACGCCGTTACCCTGCTGCGCCTGTGCGATACCCGCGCCATCCCCGTTGCCACCAACATTGCCACTGCCGAGGTTTTGATCCACGGCCTGGAGCGCGGAGACCTGGCCTGGATCGAATTGCAGCGCGGGAGAAAATAACGAATATCCACGAAACCCCAGCAAGCATTTGTAGGGTTTCTTCCAACTCTGCCTTATAAAATTGTGATGGCCCTGGCCAAAATTTGTAGGGGACGATGCTTCGATAAGACATCCAGTATTATCTGCGCTTTTGGCTTAGCATCTGCCGCACCTCGCTCGCCGTATCGGCACTTAGAATTGTGCGGTGTTGCCTTAGATATAACACCATTCCACAAATACAAAAAGCATGTGCTTTTTCCACCTTTGTCGGGCGGGAAATCACATGCTTTATTTTATTCTATTGCTTCCGTTATCTTTCAGGTAATTTTCAGCGCGCGCTGAACGCGGTAGACCAGGTAGCGGAACAGCCCAACGATCATGCTGCCCTCGCACCATAAATAGTTAGGCAGATTACGCCAGTAAAATTTGGGCTTTTTGATTTTGGGCAGGGCGATCTTGGCTTCCGCATAACCCTTGGTATAATCATTGCCGAAGCCGCGGTGACGGAACATGATAACTTTCAACAAATAGCCCAGCAGCATGGGGATAAAATTGACAACCAGCATGACCACCGGCTGGTTTTTGTAGGGCAGCAGAATGCTGTTGCGGCCGCTCTGAATGCTTTTGAATGGGTTATACCGCACCGCGCCGGTGGTGGCACCGCAGATATGGCGGCACTTTGCGGTGGGGCAATAGACGTTTTTATAACCAAAATTGTTGGCGCGCCAGCTGAGGTCAACATCCTCATAGTAGGCAAAAAACAATTCGTCAAAAACGCCAATTTTATCCAAAATGGATTTTCTGTACAGTGCTGCGCCGCCACAGGCAGAAAAAATACGGCAGGGCTTCTGGTAGCGGCTGGCTTTCAGGCCGTCGCCGCGCTTGCAGGCAAAGCCCAGAATCGTCATATAATCTCCGGCGTCATCGGCCAGTTCCGGCTCGTAATAGCGCAGCATCAGGCTGGATACCGCAAAAATCTTCGGGTCGCTCTCAGCGGTTTTCAGCAGCTCTTCCAACCAGTTCGGTTCGGCAAAGGCATCGTTATTGAACAGGGCCATATACTCGCCTTTGGCCATGGCGATGCCCTGGTTGACAGCATGGGAAAAACCGGTATTCTCGCTGTTTTCGATCAGGTGGTAGCGGGGGTTACCGCAGTAGCTGTGGGCAATTTCGAGGCTTTCATCGGTGGAGCCGTTATCGATCACGATCAGCTCAAAGTCCTGCTCAGTCTGCGCCCAGATGGATTCGATGGAATCCCGCAGCCAGCCAGCACCATTCAGATTGGGGATAATCACGCTTGCTTTCACTGTGCTTCCCTCCTTTTAATAACCCATGCCGCCAAGCAGGATGGGCATGTAAGAAAGGCCAACGATCACACTGTGCGCCGCAATCAGCAGGGCCAGAATGACCAGATCCCCCACCAGCCGCTTGATCATGCAGGCAGTGGCCAGCTTCTGGCGTTCCTCCCATTTGCTGCCGCAAAGGCTCCAGTAAATCATCATGATAAGGCCCACCACCGGGATGGCAAACAACAGCAGCGTTGCAAGGTAATGCCCAGTGCCCATCTCTTCCTGTTGCTCGCCCCCATACCACATGAAAAAGGGATCATCTTTCAGCGGAAATTCATCCTCGTCTTCATCATCCCAGTATTGAACCATATCCGGGTCCACATGGATGGTATAGCGCGGGCGGCTGGCTTCTGCTTTGGTGGGGGGCAGCGCACGGCCGCAGCGCGGGCAGACGGTAGTTCCCTTGGGAGCCACCAGACCGCATTGTTTACAAATATGCAATTCCATTTATACGTCCCCTTCCAGGCTCAGACTGCGGTCCAGCGGTGTGGCAAGAATGATCTGGGTGTTGGTGTTGCCCATCTTTTGCAGGTGGGTCAGCAGGTGTTCCAGTGCATCAATGCCAGGGCAGCTGACCTTGACGATAAAGTTATAGCTGCCGGTCACGCGGTAGCACTGCAGGATCTGCGGTTCGCCCTGGATCATTTTAAGGAAATGGTCCCGTTCCGATGCCGCCGTCTGGATGGAAATCAACGCCTGGACTCGGTTATTCTCGCCGGGGTGGTGCAGGCGCACGGTATAGCCGCCGATGATGCCCTCCTGCTCCATGCGGTGGATACGGCTGGACACCGCCGGACTGGTCAGGTTGACCTGTTTGGCGATTTCCTTGACCGGCATGCGGGCGTTGCGCATCATAAGCTGGATGATTTTGCTGTCTAATTCATCCATGTCGAGTCACTTCCTGTCAGTTTTAGTCAATGAGCACAATAAAAATAAAATAAAGCAAATAAACCTTGTATGGCATTACAAAACCGAAAACCCTTTCATTTTCTGTGCATATGCTGAATTATTTTAAGTTATCTGGGCATCATTATAATAAAAGCAAAACAAAATTGCAAGTATTGCATTTGACATTTTAATAATCAAGGTTATAATGTACTTGTAACAAGAAAGAGAAAAACAGAGTATAACCCCTTTAAGTTCCCATTTATTACATTACCATCTTCTGACCTTTATATACTTTCCCACCCCTCTATGCACAAAAGCCCGCTTTTCAAGCGGGCTTTTGTGTTTTTGCCTGCCATTTTGTACTCTGCTTTATTTTATGAAGCAGATTTAATTTGCTTTTTCTCCCATACCCTAGTATAATGATGGGTAGTTTGTCTATTTTTATCTTGTTTTGCAAAAACGGAAAGGACTCCGCTGTGAATACACGTCTGGTCGGCATTTTGATCGACTCTTTCCCTAAGATTTTAATTAACGGCCTTACGGTCACCCTGCCGCTTACGATCATTTCTTTTGCGCTTGCGTTGGTCATTGCGCTGATTACTGCCCTTGTGCAGACCGCCAAAATCCCCGTTCTGCGGCAACTTGCCCGGTTTTATGTCTGGGTCATCCGTGGCACCCCGGTGCTGGTACAGCTGTTCGTGGTGTTTTACGGCCTGCCCAGCCTTGGCGTACTGATCGACCCGTTCCCGGCTGCTGTGGCCTGCTTTGCCATCAATGAGGGTGCCTACTGCGCCGAGACCATCCGCGCCGCGCTGGAATCTGTTCCCGCTGGTCAGATGGAAGCCGGGTACTGCGTTGGCATGACCTATCTGCAGACGATGCGCCGTATTGTGCTGCCGCAGGCACTGCGCACGGCGTTCCCGCCGCTGTTCAACTCGCTGATTTCCCTGCTCAAAGATACTTCCCTTGCCGCAAACATTACGGTAACCGAGATGTTTATGGCCACCCAGCGCATTGTGGCGCGCACCTATGAATCGCTGCCGCTTTATCTGGAAGTTGCCTTTATCTACCTGATGTTCTCCACCATCCTGACGCAGGTCCAGCGCTGGGGCGAAAAAAAGCTGAACGCCAAGGGCTTCAGCCAGAATTCCTGAGGAGGTGCCGCCATGCAGGAGATGCTGAAAATCACCGGAATCCGCAAATCGTTCAGCACGCTGGATGTGCTGAAAGGCGTGGACCTGACGGTGCACAAGGGCGAGGTTGTTTCGCTGATCGGGCCTTCCGGTTCCGGCAAGACCACGCTGCTGCGCTGCGCCAACTTTTTGGACCAGGCCGAGGACGGCACTATGGTGCTGGACGGCCAGACCTACCATTTGGGCCATGTGCGCCGCACTGAGATGTACGAAGCCCGCCGCCACACAGCGTTTGTGTTCCAGAATTACAACCTGTTTTTGAATAAGACCGCGCTGCAGAACGTGACCGAAGGGTTGATTGTTGCCCGCAAAATGCCCTGGGATGAGGCCGAAGCCCGCGCCCAAAAAGCGCTGGAAAAGGTCGGCCTGGGCAACCGCGGTGCCAGCTACCCCAATCAGCTTTCCGGCGGGCAGCAGCAGCGCGTGGCCATTGCCCGCGCCATTGCCACCGACCCCAAGATCATCTATTTTGACGAGCCCACCAGCGCGCTGGACCCGGAGCTGACCGTGGAAGTGCTGGCCGTGATGCGGGACCTGGCCGCCGATGGCATGACAATGCTGGTCGTGACCCACGAGATGGGCTTTGCCCGCAATGTTTCTAACCAGGTCGTGTTCATGGAGCACGGCGTTGTGGTGGAACAGGGTCCCGCCAAAGAGATTTTTACCGCCCCACGCGAGGAGCGCACCCGCGCTTTTTTGCGTCTGGTGGAAGATAAATGAAAGTTTTTACATAACCAAGGAGAAGCACATATGAAACTGAAAGCATTGACCGCTGCCGTACTGGCAGCCGCCCTGCTGTCCGCCTGCGGTTCCTCCGCAGCGTCCTCTGCTGCACCGGCAGCGGATACTTCCAGCGAAACCGCTGCCAGCGCCGATAACTCCGGCGATCTGCTGGCCCAGATTCAGCAGCGCGGCGAGATCGTGTTTGGCACCGAGGGCACCTGGTCCCCCTGGACCTACCATGACGAAAACGACCAGCTGGTTGGCTTCGACATTGAAGTTGCCCAGAAGGTTGCCGAAAAGCTTGGCGTAAAGGCCACCTTTGTGGAGGGCGAATGGGACGGCCTGCTGGCCGGCGTGGACGGCGGCCGCTATGACAGCATGGCCAACGGCGTGGAAATTACCGAAGAGCGCGCCCAGAAATACGATTTTTCTGACCCGTACTGCTACATCCGCACTGCCATTATTGTAAAAAGCGATGATGACAGCATCAACAGCTTTGAGGATCTGAACGGCAAGACCACCGCCAACACCATTTCCAGCACCTATGCAACACTGGCCGAAAGCTATGGCGCCAAAACCACCGGCGTGGACGACCTGAACCAGACCATTGAGCTGCTGCTGAACGGCCGTGTGGATGCCACCCTGAACGCTGAAGTAACCTATTTTGACTACCTGAAAGAGCATCCCGATGCGAACATCAAGATTGCGGCTTTGACCAATGATGCTTCCCAAGTTGCTTTCCCTGTGCGCAAGGACGATGAAACCGCCACCCTGCGCGAAGCTCTGAACCAGGCTATCAATGAGTTGCGCGAGGACGGCACCATTGCCGAGATCAGCGAGAAGTACTTTGGCACCGACCTGAGCCAGGCCCCCAGCGCGAACTGATTTAAGGCAATCTGTCTTTATCATATCAGTAGGATGGGGCATCCGATCCCGCCGGAACATTGGGTATGTAGATATTTCAAATTTTTGCAATGTTCATGGCATTACAGCAGAGCGTGCATCATTCATAATGTTTCGGAACGGTCTTGAGCGTTCCGGGGCTTTGGGGGAAATCCCGTTATGGGCGATACCACCCACTCAACTATTTTTCCCATTCTTAGCCCCATAAAATACATTTTCCCACACCAAAAACCGCCCCGGAAAGGTTATGCTTTCCGGGGCGGTTCTCCATCATCAATAATTTTCCGCGTGGACTTCAAAGTAGCTCTGGGGGTGATTGCAGGTGGGGCAGACTTCGGGGGCCTGGGTGCCCACCACGATGTGGCCGCAGTTGCGGCACTCCCACACTTTTACTTCGCTCTTGGCAAACACTTCTGCCATTTCAATGTTGTGCAGCAGGGCGCGGTAGCGCTCTTCATGATGCTTTTCAATGGCTCCCACCAGGCGGAACCGGGCAGCCAGTTCGGGGAAGCCCTCTTCCTCAGCCGTCTTGGCAAAGCCGTCATACATATCGGTCCATTCGTAATTTTCGCCCGCGGCGGCGGCTTTCAGGTTGTCGGCTGTATCGCCGATGCCGTTCAGCTCCTTGAACCACAGCTTGGCATGTTCTTTTTCGTTATCAGCCGTTTTCAAAAACAGTGCTGCGATCTGCTCAAAACCCTGCTTTTTGGCCACGGAGGCAAAGAAGGTGTACTTGTTGCGTGCTTCGGATTCGCCCGCAAATGCGGTCATCAGGTTTTTCTCGCTCTGGGTACCAGCATACTTGTTCATAACATTCTCCTTATTCATAGTTTAAGATTTATTCCGAATCAAAGTTTTTTGCATCCGTATATTATGCCTTGTTCTATAGCCTTATTATAGCACAGTTTTGAGATTTGTAAAGACAATTTTTAAGACTTGATATTAAATTTTATCCGTCGATTTTTAGTAAAAAAGCCAGTGCCGGGCAGAAATCTGCCCGGCACCGCCGAAAAAGTTCTTTGATTGTCTTAAGGCAGCACCGCACAATTCCCGCCTGACGGCTTAAGCACCGCTCCGGCGGCTGCGGCACCTCGCTCGCCGTATCGGCACTTAGAATTATGCGGTATTGCCTTAAATTTCTTTGCCCGTTTCAGGTTGTGGAATGATACCCAGATTTAAAACATCGGGTATAAGTAGCTGGCACCATAGCAGCCAATCTTTTTGGGGCCGGTGATGGCCCTCCCCCGGTGCTGTTCCAGCAGCGCCCACACTTCCTGAACGTCCATTGGCTTAGTCCAGCTTCAGGTCGCCGTCCTTGATCCAGCCTTTTTTGCGGAACAGCGCGCCCAGCACCGCGCACAGCACGGCGGGCAAAACAAAGCTGACCAGCAGTAAGCCTGCCCAGTCAAAGGCGGTGATGCCCGCTTTTGCGCCGGATGCCACATCGGCCACCCAGCCGGTGTACACGCCGATCTGACCCACCAGGCCGCAGGTGCCCATGCCGGAAGAAACCGCCGGGCCGTTCATCTGCAATTTGAACACGCAGGTGGCAATGGGGCCGGTAATGGCGGAAGCAATGATCGGCGGCAGCCACACGCGGGGCTTTTTCAGGATATTGGGCATTTGCAGCATGCTGGTGCCAATGCCCTGGCTGACCAGACCGCCCACGCCGTTTTCCTTAAAGCTCATCACGGCAAAGCCGACCATCTGGGCGCAGCAACCCGCAACGGCAGCGCCGCCCGCCAGACCGGTCAGGTTGAGCGCCGCGCAGATGGCTGCGCTGGAAATGGGCAAAGTCAGCGCAATGCCAACCAGCACCGAAACCAGAATGCCCATCAGCAGGGGCTGTAGCTCAGTGGCCCACATGATCACGCTGCCCACCGCAGAAGCCGCCGCGCCGATGGCAGGGGCAAACAGCACACTCAGACCCGTGCCCACCAGAATGGTGACCGCCGGGGTAACGATGATATCGACTTTGGTCTCTTTGCTGACAAGCTTGCCGCACTCTGCCGAAACAATGGCGATAAAGTATACGGCCAGGGGGCCGCCTGCACCGCCCAGGCTGTTGGCAGCACTGCCCACAGCGATCAGGCTGAACAGCACCAGCGGCGGGGTGTGCAGGGCGTAACCGATGGAAGCCGCCATGGCAGGCCCGGCCACACTCTGGGCGAAAGTACCGGCATCCACCAAAAACTGCAGGCCGATCTGCTCGCCCAGCGTTTTAATGATGGTGCCGATCAGTAAACTGGCAAACAGGCCCTGAGCCATAGCGCCCATAGCATCGATGCCATAGCGATGCGCCGAGAACACAACGTCCTTGCGCTTCAGAAATTCCTTAAACTTTCCCATACTCTTGCTCCTCTCAGATATCTTTCAGCATTGTACCGCCGAAGTTGTCATGTGTCAAGACACAAATCATGACAATAGTTTTCCACCAAGAGCGGGCAGATTGCGGGCGGTTGTCAAAGATCGGTTTTTGCGGTACAATAATACCAATCTTTTGACCGGGCGTTTGCCCTGCTGGAATTGGGGGATTTTGTATGGTTGAAACGTTTGATGTCAGCATTACCCCGTACGGGCTGACCCGCCGGACTTTTGTTTACCTGCCGGATGACTGGCAGACTTCCGGCAAAAAATATCCCGTACTCTATATGTTTGACGGCCACAACCTGTTTTTTGACTCCACCGCCACATACGGCACCTGCTGGGGGCTGAAAGAATACTGTGACGCCCACCCCAACTGGATCATTGCCGCACCGGAGTGCAACCACGAGGGCAACAAGCGGCTGGAAGAATACTGTCCCTACCAGTCGGACTGGTTCGGCGGCATTACGGGCACCGGGCATGAATACATGGAGTGGCTGACCAAAGAGTTCAAGCCGATGATGGACAAGCGCTACCCCACCCTGTCTGGCCGCGCCAACACGGCCATTGGCGGCAGCAGCATGGGCGGCCTGATGAGCCTGTACGCCATCACCGTTTACAACAAAGTGTTTTCCAAAGCAGCATGCCTGTCGCCCTCGGTGCGGCTGTGCATGCCGGAGCTGCGGCAGGAGATTGCCAACGCCACGATCCACCCCGGCACCCGTGTTTATCTGAGCTGGGGCGAAAAAGAGAGCGATAAGCCCGGTGCTTTGGGCGAATACACCGCCAATGCGCTGGAAGTATGCCGCGCGCTGCTGGGCAAAGGCGCCACCGTTGACCCTTACATGCAGCCGGACGGCACCCACTGCGAAGCCTGCTGGGCCAAGCAGGTGCCTGCATGCATGGACTTTTTGTTTGGTGGCAAGTATGAGTAAAAAGAAAAAGCGCAGCACCCCCGCGGCTGCCCCTGCTGAACCGGCCAAAGCGGAACACACCCAGCCGGAAGAACCCGCCGTCAGCAGCACGGCCCGCTGGATGGGTGCTTTGTGCTACCTGAGCATTTTGATTTTAATTCCCGCCTGCACCAAATGGCGGCAGGATGAATTTGTACGGTTCCACCTGAACCAAGGGCTGATGGTGTTGATGCTGGCAACCATCTGTGCCGCGCTTGGGTTTGTTCCGGTGCTGGAGCAGGTTGCGTTGAGCCTGACGCTGCTGGTAGATGTGCTTTCGCTGGTGGGGCTTATCACGGCGCTGCGCCGCCGGGCCGCACCCCTGCCGTTCATTGGCCTGCTGGTCGCGCGGTTCCACCCATTTTAATTCGTATATTTTATTTGTATTTTCCAGATTGTATTATTCAGAAGAGCTTTAGTCATATTTGTATATTTATTTTGTATTATTCAAATTGTATTATTTTGTAAAGGAGTGTTTTGTATGAGCAAAGCTGTTATCTTTTTTGCGCCCGGCCTGGAAGAGTGCGAGGGCCTTTTGTGCGTGGATCTACTGCGCCGTTCCGGTGTGGAAGTAACGATTGCTGCCGTGGGCGGCGAAAAGATCGTCAAATCTGCCCGCAGCATCAGCGTTGTGGCGGATGCCCTGGCTGAAGAGCTGGATTATTCCGCTTTTGATGCCGCCATCCTGCCCGGCGGCATTCCGGGTGTGGACAACCTGAAAGCCGATGCCACGGTGCGCAAGGTCTGCACCGAGTTTGCCGCCGCAGGCAAGGTCGTGGCCGCAATCTGCGCCGCACCGTCTGTGTTGGCGGCGTTCGGCATTTTGCAGGGCAAAAAGGCAACGGTTTACCCCGGCATGGAAGATAAGCTGACCGCCGCCGGGGCCGAGTACACCGGCCTGCCCATCACGCTGGACGGCAACATCATTACCGGCGAAGCGCTGGGCGCGGCCATCCCCTTTGCGCTGGCCCTCGCCAGCCGCCTGGCCGGGCAGCAAGCATCCAACGCCGTGAAGCAGGGCATTGTGTACCGGTATTGATTTGAAGTAAAGCGTTATAAAACACACAAACCCGCCAGCGGGCGGCAGCGTATTTCTGTTGCTGCTTGCTGGCGGGTTATTTTTTTGGTAGTTGCTGTTTACGCAAACGGGGCCTTGTCGTATATCTCATTACGTTATGGCATATCCCAATTTTTCAGCAACCACTTTCCCCAGTGTTGTCTTTCCACTTCCGGACGGACCAATAATCATGATTCCTGTTGACATATTTACTTCCCGTTTTATCTTCTTCTCCGCCCATTCCCCACAATCTTTTCAAAGCCGATATTCATACCATTCCGTATCTATTTTCTTGAACCCAACGGACAAAAACATGCGCTGGCTCTGCGTGTTGAAGGGGTAAATATTGGCTTTTACCCGTTCCATCCCCTTTTCCCCTGCCAGCTTTATCATCTCCAAAACGCACCGCCGCCCGATGTGCTGGTTCTGGAACGCTTTGCTTACCACAATGGCAATTTCCGCATTATCCTGCAGGGAAACATCCCCGACCAATCCGCCCTCGTATTCGATATAGTAGCAGTCTCCGTGGGTGCTCAAATAATCGTACATACGGCGTAAAAGTTCCATATCGTATGGTGCATCCCGGTTATCCACCTGCTTGCAGACGTCCCTGTCCCGATACCACGGCAGGGACACCGCATCATTCCGATAATAGGGAATCAGCCGGATTTGGTTGCCGATGATTCGTTCTGTCATTTTGGGAGTTCTCCGCAGACTTTTATTGATTTTATATTTTACAGTGTCGGTTCTGTTTCCGCCGTCACCGCGTCCCCCAGTTCCTTTGCTTTGCGGCGCAGTTTGCCCCATTCCGGGGTCAAAAAATAACCGAGCATGGCCACCAGGCCCACGGCATAGCTGAGGGAAACGCAGGCCATGGAGGAAGTGCCGTACCCCAGTGCATGCAGGATATACGCCGCCGGGATGCGCACAGCCCACAGGATCAGCAGGTTGACCACCGTGGTATATTTGACCGCGCCGGTACCGTTGACAAAGCTCATCATACAGTTGAACACCGCATAAGTCCAGATAAAGGGCAGCACCCACCAGGTATAGCGCACTGCGGCATCCAGAACCGCCGGGTCGCTGCTGAACAGCCCCAGCAGCGGGCGGCAGAACACAGTAGCCACCAGGCCAATCAGTAATGTAACTACACCGGCAGCGCAGGTGATCTGCACCACGCCCCGCTGCAAGCGGCAGTAGTTGCCCGCCCCCAGGTTCTGCCCGGCAAACACCACCGCGGCAGAAGAAAACGAGGTGATGGCAATACCGGCAATGCCGGTCACGCGGCCTGCAATGGAGCACCCGGCCACAAACACCGAGCCCTGCATATTATACACAGCCTGCACCGCCACATGCCCCACCGAGTACAGCGAGTTATTCAGCCCCAGCGGCACACCCACTTTCAGGATGGCCGCCAGCTGCGCCTTATCACAGCCATGGGGCAGCAGGGGAAATTGCAAACCCTCGTAATTGCGGCGGGCGTACAGGATGCTGGTCAGCCAGGAAAGATACAGCGCAATGGTGGTTGCCAGCGCCGCACCGGCCACACCCATGCCCAGCACCGCCACAAAGGCAACATCCAGCACAATATTGGTCAGGCAGGAGATCAGCAGCAACAGCAAGGTGGACCGGCTGTCCCCCAGCCCGCGCAGAATACCGGCGTTCATGTTATAGCCAAGGTTGCCCAGGGTGCCCAGCGCCGTGATCCGCAGGTAGAGCACCGCATAATCAAAGGCATCTGCCGGGACCTGCATCAGCCGCAGCAGCGCCGGGCCGACAAACATTGCCAGTATCGTGACCGGGATGGCGCACAGATACAAAAACCACACCGCTGTGCGCACCAGCATGCGCAGCCCATCCGCATTGCGGCGGCCCATTTCCTGAGAAACAAGGATGGACGCCCCGTTGCCGATGCCCAAAAACACGCACAGCAGAATTTCCATTGGCTGTGTGGCGGTGCCCACCGCCGCCAGCGCGGACCCGACATTATCGAGCATTTTGGCAACGCAGATGCCGTGCCGCAGCCGCCGGAGCGGTGCTTAAGCCGTCAGGCGGGATTTGTGCGGTATTGCCTTATAAAGCTTTCTCTTCGTTCCCACCATTATAAGCAGTTGGCCGTGGGCAGTCCATTTGCAAAATTAAACTATCCTTGTGGAAAATTCCATTAAAATAAATCGTTTTTTACCGTTCTATACCAAAAGAGCCGCCCTATACCGGGCGGCCCCCAAAAGGCAATATATTTGCCAGTTTTACACCAAAACGTCCTTGATCAGCAGTGAAAGCCCGCCCGTTGCGCTGTGGATGAACTCCACTGCATCGTCGCTGTTGCACAGTTCCGCGGGGATCTTGATCTCAATACCGGATTCGGTCTTAAAGCTGCGGCTTTCCAGCTTTTTGATGCGGGACGGGCTGACCGTGACCCGGTCGTTGCGCTCCACGCCGGAATCCGCCAGCGCCTGCTCAAAAGCGGGCACGGCAAGGGGATACTGCTCCTCCATGCGGGTGCGTACATCCTCCACCGAGATGGTGTTATCCACCGCCTGGTTGCGTACCAGCAGCTCCACGGCGGTTTCGGTGCCGCCATCAAAGGGCGGCACATCGTCCAGCTGTTCCGGCTCCGGGTAGGCCTGCTGCACGGCGGCCACAGCGGTTTCGCATACGGCTTTCAGCTTGGCCTTTTCCGGCATGGCCTGGGTGCAGGCAAACACTTTTGTGGAAAGGTAAAAGTCTTTTTTATCGTCCAGCGCCACCTTTTTTTCAATCAGGCGAATGGTCAGGTTGGCGCGGTCAATCAGCGCGGCTTCGTCCGCCTTGCTGTTGCCAGGCAGCAGGGTGCGCTGCGGCGCAATGGTGCTGCACCGGCCGTTGCCCATCACGTTGGTTACATGGGTAAAGCCGGGGCGGTAGTTCAGTTTAAGCACCGCATAAAACGGCACACCGTCCACAGCGCAGTCCACCACGGCCAGGTCACCGGAGGGGATGCCCTGATATTGCAGCAGCTGTTCAAAAATCACACCTGCAATACGGCGCGAAAGGTCAATAAAGTCATCGTTGTGCTGCATCTCCTGCAAAAAGGGGGAATCCGGCAGAAAGCGGCAGTTTTTGCTGTCATCGCTGGCAAATGCCTTTTCAATGCAGACGGAAAAATATTCATAAAGGTCAGCATCCAGCTCCATCGGCCGGTCCGAAAGCACCGGTTCCGATGCGCCGGCATCCAGAATATGTAAAATGACCTGATTGATTTTGACATCCATGGGGGCAGCTCCTTTGGTTTGAATTGGACTATCAGTATAGCATATTTTGCCGAAGTTGGACAGGGCAATTTTTGCCTTCCCGCATAAGGGACCATAGCGGCGGGAATCATGATGGGTAGAAAGAAGGGATGCAGAATGAGTACCCGTATCACCCATCAGGCGGATGGCACCGCCCGCGGCCAAACGCAGCAGAACACCGCCAACAGCATTATTGACCTGCGCAAACAGCCCGCCCGCACACCCAAGCAGGCCGAGCCCTCCAAGCCGGACTGCTGCGGCCAGCCGCCGGTGCCCGCCCGCCAGAAAAACGCGCGGGAATACCTGGCCGGGCGCAGCCCCGGCGTGATGCAGAGTTACGCCCCCAACGCCGCCGCCAGCCCCGTGGAGGGCTGGGTGGAGGATGACGAAACGGTGCACCGCCTGGCACATTGGAGAGAGGAAGCGATTTATTGAGTGCAGGGTTTGCGGCAAGGCCCGGCAGCGGGACGATGCAAGCATCGTCCCCTATATCTGCGCTTTTGGCTTGGCATCTGCCGCACCTCGCTCGCCGTATCGGCACTTAGAATTATGCGGTATTGCCCTTATTTTATGCCTTGCTCTTGTTCTTTTCCACGCACAGCCCCCACACCACGGTGATGAACATGGTGATGAGCATATCCGGCAGGGTATTGCCCAGCACAAAGTCAATGTTCATCAAGATGCGGTAGATCACAAAGCCCACCAGCCAGATGATCATGCGGGAAGCGGAAAGCTCCTTGGCGGAAGCATCCGAATGCAGGATAAAAGCATCGGCAATCTGCACGGCGATCATCGGGGCAAACACAGAGCCGATGAGGTACAGGAAATCGGTGATATCATCCATGGGGAAAACAATCGCGCCCACGGTGCCAATGACGGTCACGATCAAAGCGACCTGCTTGCCCTTGAACTTGGGGGCGATGGTCTCGGCAGAGATACCGGCGCTCCAAGCATCCAGGAAGGTGGTGGTGACGGTAGAGAACACCACGATCAGCAGGCCGACCACTCCAAGGCCAGCCTGCAGCAGGATCTGGGCGATATCGCTCTGGCCGGTATAGATGGCAGCGCCCATGCCAATGAGGTACATCCAGCAGGAAACAACGCCGTAAGTAACAGTGCTGGCCAGGGTAGCGGCAAAGGGCTTTTCGGCTTCGCGGGTGTAATCGCTGATGAGCGGCAGCCAGGACAGCGGCATGGCAACGGCCAGCTCCACGGCAGCGCCAAAGCTGAGGGAATCATCCTGCGCGGTCATGATACCGTTGCCGCCAAAGAAGATGACCTTGCACATGACAAGGGTCAGCACAAAAAGCAGCACCATAACCACCTGATTGATGCGGCCCAAGTCGGTCAGGCCGATCAGAATCCAGACCAGGATCAATGCGCCGATAACAAGGCACCACAGCCAGGCACCCACACCGGCAATGCCATTTGCCGCCAGCGCGCCGTCATAAATCATGATGGCTGTCCAGCCGACCAGCTGCAGCACGTTGAGGGCAGCAAACCACAGGCTGCCTTTTTTGCCAAAGCTGAGCTTGGAGGTTTCCATGGCGGAAAGCCCGGTGCGCCCGCCGATGAGACCGGCAAAGAACATCATGGTGCAGCCGATCAGATGGCCCAGCAGGATTGCGGCAAAGCCCTTGGCCATGCCGAGGGGGGCAAAGTAAGTGCCGGTCAGGATCTCAGCAATGGAAACACCAGCGCCGAACCAGATCAAACTGTTTTGGAATACAGAAGTCTTTTTCATGCTTCGGCCTCCTTGCTCCACTCGTTATCCAATGCAAAGGCGTGGTTCATGGGGCCGGAGCCATGGCCCAGGTCCAGCATGGCTGCCAATGCGCCGGAAATATACGCCTTGGCGCGGCGCACAGCGGTTTCCAGATCATAGCCCTTTGCCAGGTTGGAGGCAATGGCGCTGGACAGGGTGCAGCCGGTGCCGTGGGTGTTGGGGTTATCAATGCGCTGGCCGTTGAACCAAGCGGCGCTGCCATCGGTCAGCACCAGCAGGTCGTTGGCATCGTTCAGGTTATGCCCGCCCTTGCACAGCACATTGCAGCCAAATTTCTGGCTGATCTCTTTAGCGGCGTTTTCCATATCGGCAGCCGTCTTAATGCTGTGGCCGCACAGGATCTCCGCTTCGGGGATGTTGGGGGTGATAACTTCCGCCAGGGGCAAAAGCTCAGTTTCCAGCGCGGTAACGGCGTCCGGTTCCAGCAGGGCTGCGCCGGAGGTTGCCACCATCACCGGGTCCACCACGATATGCTTTGCGCCGTACTGCCGCAGCTTTTGGGCGATCACGCGGATCAGCTCCTGAGAGCTGACCATACCGATCTTGACAGCATCCGGGTAGATATCCGTAAACACGGCATCCAGCTGCTGCGCTAAAAATTCCGGCGTTGAATTCAGGATGCCGGTCACCCCAGTGGTGTTCTGGGCGGTCAGGGCGGTGATGGCGCTCATGGCAAACACGCCGTTCATCGTCATGGTTTTGATGTCGGCCTGAATTCCGGCGCCGCCGCTGGAGTCACTGCCAGCGATTGTCAATGCTGTTCTCATGTTTTTCCTCCTGTTGCCCGTATCGGGCGTGGTTCAGCATCAGGTAAAAATATCCGCCGTGCAAGGTGGTGCCCCCAATGCACAGCGCACCAACAGCGATAGGATGTATCGAACACCCCAAAGCTGCAAGGTCATATTATAACTGCCCGGCCAGGCGGTACAGTTCCCGGCTGGCAGCGCAGGGGTCGGCCTGGGCAAAAATGGCGCTGACAACGGCCACACCGGCCAGCCCCCTGCCCTGCAGCTGCAGCAGGTTGGCGGCGTCAATGCCGCCGATGGCTACAACGGGGATGTTGACCGCCGCCGTTACCGCGCGCATGGTTTCAGCAGTAACAGGGTGGGCGTCCAGCTTGGTGCCGGTCACAAAGGCCGCGCCGCAGCCAAGGTAGTCCGCGCCGTCGGCCTGGGCGGCCAGCGCTTCGGCAGCGTTATGGGCCGATACGCCCAAAATCTTATCCGGCCCCAGCAGGGCGCGGGCGCGCTTAGCGGCCATATCGCTCTGGCCCACATGCACGCCGTCCGCCCCGGCTGCCAAAGCAACTTCGACATTATCATCAATCACAAACGGCACATGACGGAAGTGGCACAGGGCGGACAGTTCCTCGGCTTCGGCCAGCAGGTCATGTTCGTCCAGGCATTTTTCCCGCAGCTGCACAAAGGTTGCCCCGCCGTCAATGGCCTGGGCCACTACATCGGCAAGGCGGCGGCCGTTCAGCCAGGTGCGGTCGGTCACAGCGTACAGGCGCAGCTGCTGCGGCAGAACTTTCATAAACAAAACCTCCAAAAAAGGCAAAACAAAAAACGGGCGCGCCGGAAAAAGGCGCACCCGTTTTGTACACGAATGTTGCATTCTCCCTACGTTGGCATTACCCACATCAGGTTCATCGGGTCGGAATCGATTGTTCCCTCTCAGCCATAGTGGCTCCCCATAACGGGTACTATCATACCCCTTTTTGCGGATAAAAACAAGACCTTGACAAAATTCCCGTAAGTGTTTATGATGGGTAACGAAATCAGGGGAGCCTTTTTGGCTGAGAGGAAGCGCTGCTTCGACCCTTAATACCTGATGTGGACCATGCCACCGTAGGAAGACTTTCAACTGTTTTGTTCTGTCTTTTTTGCAGGGGCTCCGCGTTGGGCCCCTGCTTTTTTGCATCATATCAGGGCTGGCCCGTTGGGCCGCCTTAGGGGAAAGGAAGGAAAACAGGCATTGTGCCCGAAGCTGCGGGGGAGCGCCCGGAGCTTTGTGATTCAGCGATGGGAAGCCGTGTTCCGGCGTGAGAGGAAGCCAGCAAGCTTCGACCGAACAGCGGGGAGAAGTGTTTGCCCGCTGCGCCCGTACAAGGCGGCTGACGGCAGATGCCTGCGGCAGCCTTCCGCTTTTTTGTTATATTGAAAAAGGAGTACTCGATATGAAAAAGTCCAATACCAAAAAGCTGGCTCTGGCCGGTGTTCTGTGTGCCGTTGCTGTTGTTGGCAGCATGTTTTCTTTCCCTGTTTTTGGCAGCAAGTGCGCGCCGGTGCAGCACATGGTCAATGTACTGTGCGCCGTTCTGCTGGGGCCCTGGTACGGCGTTGGTGCCGCATTTGTGGCTAGCCTGCTGCGCAACCTGCTGGGCCTTGGCAGCCTGATGGCGTTCCCCGGCAGCATGTGCGGCGCTTTGCTGTGCGGCATTGTCTACCACAAAACCCACAAGCTGCTGCCCACTTTGATCGGTGAGGTGTTCGGCACCGGCATCATCGGCGGTTTGCTGGCATGGCCGGTTGCCATCCTGTTTATGGGCAAGGCCGCCGGTGACATTGCGTTTTATGCCTACATTGTGCCGTTCCTGGTTTCCACCGTGGGTGGTTCCATCATTGCCGGTATCATCCTGTTTGCACTGGAAAAGAACGGCACCCTGAAATCCATGCAGAACGCCCTGAACAAGTAACACGAGGTTTGTATTTATGTCCGTATCCGCACCGCTGGCCGCCATCCGGGCGCAGCACCCGCTTCTGCACTGCATTTCCAACATTGTTTCTGCCAACGACTGCGCCAACCTGGCGCTGGCCATCGGGGCAAGCCCCATCATGGCCCAGGCCCCGCAGGAAATGGCCGACATTGCCGCTTTGGCCGGCGCCGTTGTGCTGAACACCGGCACCCCGGACGAAGCCAAGTTCACCGCCGCCCGCACCGCCGGTGCCACGGCAAACCGCCGCAGCATCCCTGTTGTGCTGGACCCGGTGGGCGTGGGCGCAAGCCCCTGGCGGCTGGCAAACATCCAGAGCCTTTTGCAGCAGGTGCAGCCCGCCATTGTGCGGGTGAACGCCGGGGAGGCCGCCGCCCTGCTGGGCCTTGGCGGCAGCGAGCACGGGGTAGACAGTCTGACCGCCCCAAAAGCGCCCGCCGGGCTGGCCGCAGCGTTGGCACAAAAGCTGGGGTGTGTGGTGCTGCTTTCCGGCACCGAGGATCTGATTGCCGATGGGCAGCAGCTCTGCACCGTGCGCGGCGGCAGCGACCGGATGCGCACCGTGACGGGGGCCGGGTGTATGCTTTCCGTTTTGTGCGGGGCGTTTGCCGCCGTACAGCCGGGGGATGCCTTTACCGCTGCCGTGCAGGCCGCTTTGGCAACGCAGATGCCGTGCCGCAGCCGCCGGAGCGGTGCTTAAGCCGCAAGGCGGGAATTGTGCGGTGTTGCCTTAGTTGTACAAGTGCGTTTTCCACCCCCGTACCCTGCTAGTGACTGATAAAACCATTGTCTTCTTTGTAGGGCGGGGTCACTGACCCAGCTGCTCCCCTGCCCTAACACAAACAAAAATCAGCAAGGCCCGATACCGGGGTGAATCTCACCGCACGGTATCAGGCCTTGCTCTATATTGCTCTATATTTTATGTATTGCTTCCCCGTTTGCCTGCTTTACCCAATCAGGCCGCTGTTCTTGACAGCCTGGACGGCTTCAGTGATTTTTTCCACCGGCAGGGTCAGGGCAAAACGGACGTAGCCTTCACCGGACGGGCCAAAGCTGGAGCCGGGGGTGCAGATCACGCCGGCTTTTTCAATCATTTCCATGCAGAACTCCATGCTGGTGCCGTGCCCCTGCGGGACCGGTGCCCAGACGAACATGGAGCCGTGGCTGTCCGGCACATCCCAGCCGATGGAGCGGAAGCCCCCGCACAGGGCGTCGCGGCGGCGCTGGTATTCGGCACACTGGGCCTTGATGGGCTCCAGCGGGCCTGTCATAGCGGCAATGGCGGCTTTCTGCTCCGGGATGAACTTGCCGAAATCGATCTGGGTGCGCAGCTTCTTGCATGCGGCAATCACATCGCGGCGGCCCACCAAAAAGCTGATGCGCGCGCCGGTCACGTTGAAGCTCTTGCTCAGGGAGAAGAACTCGACTGCGCAGGTCTCGGCGCCGGGAATGTTGAAGATGCTGTGACCCACGGCACCGTCAAAGATGATATCGCTGTAGGCGTTATCATGGATGAGCAGAATCTTATGTGCATTGCAGAAATCCACGATCTCCTGGTACAGCTCCGGGCTGCCCACACTGCCCACCGGGTTGGCCGGCAGGGATACGATCATCATCTTGGCCTTATCAGCCACATCGTCGGGGATCTCCTTCACATTGGGCAGGAAGTTATGCTCTTTGGTCAGGTGGTAGTAGTACGGCACGCCGCCGCCCAGCTTGACGCCGGTAATGAACACCGGGTAGCAGGGGTCCGGCAGCAGCACCACATCGCCGTCGTTCAGCAAGGCAAGGCCCATGTGGCCCATGCCATCCTGGCTGCCGTTAAAGCTCATGATCTGGTCCGGGGTTATGCCGTCCACATCAAAACGGCGCTTGTAATAAGCGCACACGCTATTCAGCAGTTCCGGCAGGTCCCGCAGGGAATACTTCCAGTTTTCGCGGCAACGCAGATGCCGTGCCGCAGCTGCCGGAGCGGTGCTTAAGCCGCAAGGCGGGAATTGTGCGGTGTTGCCATAAGCGCCGATACAGCGGGAATCATCTGGTATTGCTCTATCTCACTTTGCACGCTGAGCACACAAATAGGCATCAATATCAAAGTCCAGCAGCTGCGTATCCTTTTTTAAGTACAGCGGGTGGTGCGGCTGGCCGGATTTTAACAGCGGGCCTGCCGTGTACCACTTTGCGCCTGCCGCTTTGCCGTCGGCGGCAAAATCCCGCATACAGTCCATCAGGTAATCCCGTTTCAGGATGATGTTCCCCCACGCCGCCCACACGGCAGGCTGGTCCGATAAAGACAGCAGATACCGGAACGCCTTGCGGTTTTCCGCGTGCAGGGCGGGGTTCAGCGCATGCTCCATATCATCGGGGCGGGTGGCGCGCTGGGCATACACGTTGAACATCAAAAAACTGTCATACCCGTTAGCCAGGGCAATGCGCTGGGCGCTCTGCAAGGTGGGGTCCAGGGCATCCGGGGCCGCGGTGGATGGGTTGATACCTACGCAGATCAGCGGCTTTTTGCCGCGGGTGCCCAAAATGTAACGGTACTCGGAGTAGGTATTGGGATCTGCGCTTTTGGCTTGGCATCTGCCGCACCTCGCTCGCCGTATCGGCACTTAGAATTATGCGGTATTGCCTTAAAAAGCTGCGTTTTGGACCGCATAGTAATTACTATACCACCGCCGCACACCTTGCGCAAGAGGGAACCACGTGATATAATACCCTTTAACCTTTCAAGGTTTTGTGCAACAGACTTTTTCAAAAAGGACGTGTTAAGATGGAAAAGCGCCACAATTATGCGGCTGCCGGATTCCTGCTGCTGGGGATCGGCGCAGCGGGGCGGGCGTTCCTGGGTGTGCCGGAAGGTGTTACCATGGCGGAACTGAGCCTGACCGTGCTGCTGGTGATCGGCGCCCTGCTGCTGACACGGCAGGGGCTGGCTGCGCTTGTGTGCGGGTTGGCGGCCACGGCACTGGAGCTTGTTTTGTGCGGTTCCTGGGTGCAGGCCGGCGGGGCTTTGGCCGCTGCTACGCCGTTTTTGCGGCTGGCTGACCTGTGGCTGCTGCTGGGCCTTGTGTGGGGCAGCCTGCCTGCGGCCCGCCGCGCTGTGGACGACCTGAAATACACCCGCTCCACCCGCATGATGCTGGTTGCCTGCGGGGTGCTGCTGGCTGCCCACACGGTGCTGCGCATTGCCAGCCTTGCTGCGCCTGCCAGCGTGCCGCTGGGCAAGGCTTCTTCCGGCAGCTTTGTGGTATTTTCGGTACTGCTGCTGTGGTACACCGTGCTGATGGTCAAAGCCTACAACGTTCAGCGCACCAAACATTGAGCATACGGCCGTTCTGCGCCCTTTGGGGCGCGGGATGGCCGTATTTTTATTCTATTATTTTGCGCGGAATCTCTTTACATCTTTAATGCATAAAAGTATAATAAATTCATCTATTCCCGCGTAACTTGGTGGGTTGTGGATGAAGAGGAATGGAAGAGGTTCGGAAGAGATTAAAAGAGGAGAGTATATTCATGCAACTTGATCTTTCCCGGTTTTCACCGGCTGAGCGCAGCACTTTGCAGCTGCGTGTATTATACGAGGGTGCAGGCTACCGCAAATTTCGCTGCTCCCATTTTGAGGAATATTCGCTCTATCAGCAGAATGAGCGCTTTCTTTCGGATTCTCAGGTCATTACTTTTACTGACCTGGACGGCAAGCTGCGCGCCATCAAGCCGGACGTAACGCTTTCGATCGCCAAGAACGCCCAGCCCGCCGCCGGGGAATGCAAAAAGTATTATTATACAGAGCAGATCTGCCGCCCCAGCCGGGAAAGCCACACCTTCTCGGAGATCAGCCAGATGGGCCTGGAGTGCATCGGTGCGGTTGGCGCTGCGGAACAGGCCGAGGTTGTGCGCCTTGCGCTGGAAAGCCTGGCCAGTCTGGAAGTTCCCACCGTGCTGGAAGTCAGCCATATGGGCTTTGTGACCGCCCTGCTGGACACCCTGCATGTGGATGCCGCCGCCCGCCCGCGCCTGTTGGAGCTGCTGCGCGATAAAAACGCCCACGAGCTGCATGCTGCCGCGCTGCAAAGCGGGCTGGATGAAGCCGCCGCCAACGCGCTGACCACCATTTTAAGCCTGCACGGCCCCTTTGGCACCACGCTGGCCGCCGCCCGCAGCCAGTGCCAGTGCGAAGCTCAGCGGGATGCCCTGCTGGAATTGCAGAGCCTGCAGAATGAACTGGGCGATGCCGGACGCGGCATGCAGCTGGATCTGAGCCTTGCCGGTGATATGGAATATTACAACGGCCTGGTGTTCAGCGGCTATGTGGCCGGGGTGCCCCGTGCCGTACTGAAAGGTGGCCGGTATGACCTGCTGGCTCAGCGCTTTACCCCCGGTGCCTGCGCCCTGGGCTTTGCCCTTTACCTGGACGAGCTGGAACGCCTGAGCGCTCCCCTACCGCCGGTACAGCAGCAGGGCACCGAGCACCAGTGGCTGAACATCGCCCTGCCCAAGGGCCGCCTGGGCGACAAAGCCTATGGCCTGCTGGCCGCCGCCGGGTATGAAGCCAACGAAAACTACAACGAGACCCGCAAGCTGGTGGTGGAGAACCCCGAAGCCGGGGTGCGGTACTTCCTGGTCAAGCCCAGCGACGTTGCCATTTATGTAGAGCACGGCGCTGCCGACATTGGCATTGTGGGCAAGGATATCCTGACCGAATCCGGTGCCGATGTGTACGAGCTGCTGGATACCGGCATGGGCAAGTGCCGCATGTGCGTGGCAGGCCCCAAGAACTTTGTGGACGACGAAAGCCGCGCCCTGCGCGTTGCCACCAAGTTTGTGAACATTGCCCGCGCCCATTACGAGAGCATTGGCCGCGATATTGACATTATCAAGCTGAACGGCTCCATTGAGCTGGCTCCCATCCTGGGGCTTTCGGATGTGATTGTGGATATTGTGGAGACCGGCACCACCCTGAAAGAAAACAATCTGGCCGTACTGGAAGAGTTCATGCCCATTTCGGCACGGTTCATTGCCAACAAAGCCAGCTACAAATTCAAGTACGCGCAGCTGACCGAACTGCTGAACAAGATGAAGGAGGCGCTTGCCAAATGATCCGCATTTTTGAGTTTGACGCTTTGAAGCCTGAAGAAATCCTGAACCGTGATATCCGCGCGGAAGCCAGCGTGGAAGCAACCGTGGATGCCATTATCGCCGATGTGCGCGCCCGCGGTGATGCCGCCCTGAAAGATTACGCTCTGAAATTTGACCACGCCCAGCTGGACGAGCTGCGGGTGAGCCAGGCGGAAATTGACGAAGCCTTTGAAGCCGCCGGTGAGGATTTTGTGACTACCCTGAAGATGGCCGCCGCCAACATCCGCGCCTTCCATGAGCACCAGGTCCACAAGAACTTTGTGATGAACGATACCCCCGGCATTGTGCTGGGCCAGAAATATACCCCGATTGAAAAAGCCGGTGTGTATGTGCCGGGCGGTACCGCCGCTTACCCCAGCACCGTACTGATGGATGTGATCCCCGCCAAGGTGGCCGGTGTGAAGGAGATCGTGATGACCACCCCCGCCGGGCCGAATGGCAAGGTGAATCCCTCCATCCTGGCTGCTGCGGTGATTGCCGGTATTGACAAGATCTTCAAGACCGGCGGCGCCCAGGCCGTGGCCGCGCTGGCTTACGGCACCGAGAGCATTCCCGCGGTGGATAAGATCGTCGGCCCCGGCAATATTTACGTTGCCACCGCCAAGCGCAAAGTGTTCGGCAAGGTTGGCATTGATATGATCGCCGGGCCTTCGGAGATTCTGGTGCTGGCGGATGGCAGCTGCAACCCCGCCTGGGTGGCAGCTGACCTGCTGAGCCAGGCCGAGCATGACAAGCTGGCCAGCCCCGTGCTGGTAACGGACAGCGCCGAGCTGGCCAAGGCCGTACAAGCCGAGCTGGAAGTGCAGATCCCACAGCTGCCCCGCGCCGCCATCGCCCGCGCCAGCGTGGACACCAACGGCAAGATCATTGTGACGGACGATATGAACAAGGCCATTGACGCCGTGAACATCATTGCCCCGGAGCATTTGGAAATTTGTGTGGATGACCCGTTCGCCGTTTTGAACAGCGTAAAGAACGCGGGCAGCATTTTCCTGGGCAAGAATGTGCCGGAAGCACTGGGCGATTATTTTGCCGGCCCCAACCACACCCTGCCCACCAGCGGCACGGCACGTTTTTCCAGCCCGCTGGGCGTGGACGATTTTGTGAAAAAGTCCAGTTTCATTTATTACACCCGCGATGCCCTGGGCAAAGTTCAATCCCGTATTGCCGATTTTGCCGAGCATGAGGGCCTGCACGCCCACGCCAAGAGCGTTACCATCCGTTTTGAAGACCAGTGAAGGATGGATTGCCGGAACGGAAGGCCAACCGTTTAGCAACATATAATTACAGCCAATCCGGTGTGTATTTCATTACGATTTGTTCCAAAAACAAGCGTTGCACCTTTGGAACGATTGTAGGGGGCGGCGTCCCCGACGCCCCGCGAACCCGATTGTCACCAACCGGTAAAATTGTTGCACGGCAGTTGGGGAATATGATTGCATTTTATCCCCATGTGCGGATTGAAAAATATGTTGTAATGCCCAATCACATCCATTTATTGATTGCCATTTAGCAAGGCCCATCCGGGGCGTCGAGGACGCCGCCCCCTACATCCGCCCGCGCAAGCCAGGTCATCCCGATGTTTATCTCCACTTTGAAACGGCTGACCAACAAAACTGCCGGGCATGCACTCTGGCAGCGCGGATATTACGACCACATCATCCGCTCCCCGGACGATTACAACACCATCTGGCACTACATCGACACCAACCCCGCCAAATGGGCGCCGGATACACTTTATGTCACGGACTTTCCTGATCCGGTGCGGCGGCCCGACTGCTGCACCAACAAAGAGGTGACCCAAATGAGCCGTTATTTTACCAAAACGCTGGCTGCGCTGGAACCTTATACCCCCGGCGAGCAGCTGAAACTGCCTGACCTTGTCAAGCTGAACGCCAACGAAAACCCCTACCCGCCTGCCCCCGGCGTGGCGGCGGCGGTGGCCGGAGCAGTGCCGGGGCTGCGGCTGTATTCCGATTTGACCGAAGCCGCGCTCTGCGCCGCCATTGCCCGCCACTGCGGCGTGCAGCCGGAAAATATTTTGTGCGGCAACGGCAGCGATGAAAACCTGCTGCTGGCGCTGCGCGCTTTCTGCGATGAAACCCACCCGCTGGCATTTGCCGATATCACCTACAGCTTTTACCCGGTTTTGTGCGATTTGTTGCACATTCCGCAGCATGTGATCCCGGTAGAGGAAGATTTCTCGCTGGATTTGAACAAGTACCACGGCCTGAATGAGACCATCGTGATTGCCAACCCCAACGCCCCCACCACCCTGCTGCAGCCGGTGGCCGCCATTGAGGAAGTGGTGCGCACCAACCCCGACAGCATTGTGATTGTGGACGAGGCGTACATTGATTTTGCCGGGCCAAACGCCAGCTGCGTTCCGCTGACCAAGAAATATGACAATGTGATTGTGGTGCAGACCTTCTCCAAATCCCACAATCTGGCCGGTGCCCGCGTGGGCTTCTGCGTGGCAAACCCGGAGCTGATTGCCGATATGAACCGCATCAAGTTCAGCTACAGCCCATACAACGTCAATTCCCTCTCCCAGGCTGCCGCCGTGGCCGCCATGGAAGATGAGAATTACTTCCGTGATACGGTGGGCAAGATCTGCGCCACCCGCGCCGACACAATGACCAAGCTGCGGGAGCGCGGTTTTACCGGGCCGGATTCCGCCACCAACTTTTTGTTCGTTACCACCAGCCGCATGCCCTGCAAACAGATTTTTGAGCGCCTGCGGCAAAAAGGCGTGCTGATCCGCTATTTCAGCGCCCCGCGCCTTTCCGATTATCTGCGCATCACCATCGGTTCCAGTATTATCTGCGCTTTTGGCTTGGCATCTGCCGCACCTCGCTCGCCGTATCGGCGCTTAGAATTATGCGGTATTGTCCATATGCACCCAAAACCGTGTATGTAACCTTGGTTCAGTTGTAGGGGCCGATGCTCGCATCGGCCCGCATGACGGGCTCAACCCTGATGTGCATATTGAATTATCACCGCTGGGCCGCATTGCTGAACAGGCATTATTGCAAATGGATGGTTTGCTGCATTATGTAATTATGCCAAACCATATTCATTTTTTGGTGGGCATCCAACCCAAAGCGGACGGGACGATGCAAGCATCGTCCCCTACAAATATTTCCCAGGTTGTCCGCATTTTTAAAGGGCGCGTTGCTCACAGGGCCGGGCATTCCGTATTCCAACGCTCTTTCTACGACCACATCATCCGCACTGAAACCGATTACTGGGCCATTGTGCAATAAAACCCGCTCAAATGGGTTTTGGACCCACTGTATCAGGGGGGAACACCATGAACCTGTATGACAGAATTAAACCCGGCAAACGGCGGCGTGGCTGGGGCGGGGCGGTGTTCCTGGCGGCGGCCTGTGTGGTTCTGGTAATCTGCATTGGCACCATTGGCTGGGCGTCGCGTTACCACCAGCGCTACCGCAGGTTTTCCACCGATTTTGCCGCCAGTGTGGAAAACGCGGGCAAGATCGGCGCTGCGCTGACCCGCAACGGCGAAACCTCCTCCCTGGACCCGGATGCCAGCAGCCGGTTATGCCGGTTGATCTGCGCCGCCGGGGCGGGCAAAGTGCAGCCAAGCTGCCCGCAGGGGGAGCCGCTCACCGTCCGCTACCACAGCGGCGCGGTGCTGGACTTGTGGGAAGTGGAAATACCCGAAGAGACCGCCAAAAAAACCACCGGCGTTTTTGTGCGTTATACCTTTGCCGATGGAACGGTTTACCAATATGACACGGACCAGATCCAAATGAACGAGGTCCGGCTGGCCCTGGGGCTACATTAACCCCAGGTATTAAGAGGGGCGCTGCAACAGCAGCATACAAAAAGGGGGAACGTATATGATCGCCATTATTGATTACGGCGTGGGCAACTTGTTCAGTCTGGCTTCCAGCCTGAAAAGCCTGGGGCTGGAAACCAAAGTGACCCGCGACGCTGCCGCCATCCGCGCGGCGGACCACATCATTCTGCCCGGTGTGGGCGCGTTTGCCGATGCCATGGCCAAGCTGAAAGCCACCGGCTTGGTGCCCGTTATCAAGCAGGAAGTGGAGCACAAACCGCTTTTGGGCATCTGCCTGGGCATGCAGCTGCTGTTTGAAAAAAGCTATGAGTACGGCGAACACACCGGCCTTGGCCTGATTCCCGGCGAAGTGTGCCCGCTGGCAGACGATTTGAAAGACCCCCGCCTGAAAGTGCCGCACATCGGCTGGAACCGGCTGGACATTGTGCCGGGGCGGGAAAACGACCCGCTGTTCAAGTACACCAAGCCCGGTGAGTATGTGTATTATGTGCACAGCTTTTACGCCAAAAACTGTGCCGCCAACACGCTGGCTGCCAGTGAGTACAGCATCCCGGTAACGGGCGCTGTGAAAAACGGCCTGGTATACGGCACGCAGTTCCACCCCGAAAAATCCGGCGATACCGGCCTGCGCATGCTGCGGGCCTTTGCAGAATTGTGAGGTGCAGCCATGAAGTTATATCCTGCCATTGATCTGCGCGGCGGGCAGGCCGTGCGCCTGTACCAGGGCGATTACGACCAGATGACCGTTTATAATGCAGACCCCGCCGCCCAGGCACGGGAGTTTATTGCCGCCGGGGCCAAGTACCTGCATGTGGTGGACTTGGACGGCGCCAAGGATGACACCACCGCCAACATGACCACCATTGCCGCCATTGCTAAGCAGGGCGGGCTGTTTATCGAGGTCGGCGGCGGCATCCGTGACGAAACCCGCATTGAACAGTATCTTTCCCTCGGCGTGGGGCGCTGCATCCTGGGCACCATTGCCGTAAAGGATTTTGATTTTACCGCCCGCATGGCGCAGAAATACGGCCCCAAAATTGCCGTTGGCGTGGACATGCGCGATGGCCTTGTGGCTGTGAACGGCTGGAAAGAAGTCACCCCCGAACCGGGCGTTGCTTTCTGCCGCCGCTGTGCCGAAGCTGGCGTGCAGGCGATCATCGCCACCGATATTTCCCGCGACGGCACAATGCAGGGCACCAACATGGACCTGTACCGTGAGCTGTTGCAGATTTCCGGCCTGGAGATCACGGCATCCGGCGGCATTGCCCGCATGGAAGAGCTGGCGGAGCTGCAGGCCATGGGCTGCCACGCCGCAATTTTGGGCAAATCCATCTACACCGGCGCCATCGACCTCAAACAGGCTGTGGCACTGTATCAGGAATAAGGGGGCTGGGCGCATGATTACCAAACGCATTATCCCGTGCTTGGATGTAAAAGACGGCCGTGTGGTCAAGGGTGTCAATTTTGCCGGATTACAGGATATGGCCGACCCGGTCGAGATGGCCCGCTATTACAACGCGGCCGGGGCTGATGAGCTGGTGTTTTATGATATCACCGCCAGCGTGGAGGGCCGCACGATTTTTACCGATATTCTGCGCCGCGTTGCCAGCGAAATTTTTATCCCGCTGACGGTCGGCGGCGGCATCGGCAGCCTGGAAGATTTTGACCGGGTGCTGAAATGCGGTGCCGACAAAGTAAGTGTCAACTCCGGTGCCATCAAGAACCCGGCCATTATTTCCGCCGCTGCCCAGCGTTACGGCAATCAGTGCGTAGTGCTTTCGGCGGACATCAAGCGGGTGGATGGCAAGTTCAAGCTGTTCACCAAAGGCGGGCGCGAAAACACCGGCATTGACGCGCTGGACTGGCTGGAGCATGGCGTGAAAAACGGCGCGGGCGAGCTGGTTGTCAACTCGATTGACACGGACGGCGTAAAGAACGGCTTTGACCTGGAGCTGCTGGACGCCGTGGCCCAGCGCTGTGCTGTGCCCATCATCGCTTCCGGCGGTGCTGGCAAGATGGATGACTTCAAGGAGCTGTTCTTGAACCACCCCCGCGTGGACGCCGGGCTGGCAGCCTCCATCTTCCACACGAAGCAGGTGGACATCCGCGATTTGAAGCTTTACCTGCGTGAAAACGGCGTGGAGATGCGGGTATAACAGGCAAAAGCAGCCCATATAATTGGGGCTTGCCAAACAACGCAAAACACGCTAAACTATACTTATAATTTTCTACTGAGAATGGGGAAGCTTTTGGGAATCCGGCTGTGCGGTTCGCATGAATCTGCGGCCCGGCAGAGTGTCCCCAGCCTTTCGCCGTTTTAGATAAGGAGTTCGCCATGGAAATCACCGAAAATTCCAAAACTCTGAAATTTGATACCAACGGCCTGATTCCGGCCATTGTGCAGGATCACTACACCAAAGAGGTTCTGACCCTGGCTTATATGAACGCCGAAACCCTGGCTTTGACGATTGCCGAGGGCCGCACGGTGTTCTGGTCCCGCAGCCGCCAGGAGATCTGGCGCAAGGGCGAAACCAGCGGCAATGTGCAGCGCGTGGTTTCCATCACCGCAGACTGCGATAAGGACGCTTTGGTCGTGGATGTCATCAAGAGCGGCCCCGCCTGCCACACCGGCGCGGAAAGCTGCTTCTTTAACCCGGTCTATGTTTCCGATGAGCTGAAGCAGTTCACCTGGCAGGGGCTGTATGAGCTGATCGAAGGCCGCAAGACCAACCCCAAAGAGGGCAGCTACACCACCTACCTGTTTGACAAGGGTCTGGAAAAGATTCTGAAAAAGGTCGGCGAGGAATCCACCGAAGTGATCATTGCAGGCAGCAAGCGCGACAAAGAGGAAACCGTTTACGAGATCAGCGACCTTGCCTACCATGTGATGGTTTTGATGATTGAACTTGGCATTTCCGTAGAAGACATCACCAAAGAGCTGGAAAAGCGCCATGTTATTGACCATAAAGTGAAACAGGAGAGGATGCAGTAATGGCTAAGGAATATCTGCTCAGTTCGGTCCATGTTCACACCAAGCTGTGTGACGGCAAAAACACCCCGGAGGAGCTTGCCCTGAGCGCCTGGAAAGCCGGGCTGAAAACGCTGGGCTTCTCTGGCCACAGCCACACCCCGCACGACATTGAGTATTGCATGACCAATGCACGCACCCAGCTGTACCGCGCCCAGGTAGCCAAGCTGAAAGAGCGCTATGCCGGCAAGCTGGACATTTTGTGCGGCCTGGAATGGGATCTGTACAGCGATGACGACCCGGCTGCCTATGATTACTGGATCGGCAGCACCCATTATGTCAAGGGCCCCAAGACCGGCAAATATTACGAGATTGACTGGCGCGAAGCGGACCTGGCTGCCTGCATCCAGGACGACTTTGATGGCGACGGCCTTGCTGTGGTGGAAACGTATTTTGCCAACGTAGCTGCAGTTGCCGCCAAAAAGCCCACCATCCTGGGTCATTTTGACCTGATCAAAAAGGTGAACGGCAGCGGCAAGTTTTTTGATGAATCCGACCCGCGCTACACCGCCGCTGCCCACAAGGCACTGGAAGCCGCTGCACAGGCTGGCTGCGTGCTGGAAGTGAATACCAGCTCGGTTTATCGCGGCTTCCGCGAGGATTACTTTCCCTCCCCGGCCATCCTGAAAGAATGGCTGACCATGGGCGGCAATGTGACCATTACCGCCGATGCCCACGAAGCCAAGGCCCTGACCTTTGGCTTTGAGGAAGCCGCCGCACAGCTGAAGGAACTGGGTTATACCCGTGTTCTGGTGCTGGGCAAGGACGGTTTTGCCTCCTGTGAGCTGTAAAACGCAAAACACACCGCATTTTGCCGGGTGCGCACTTGCCGCACCCGGCTTTTGCTGTTATAATGGGAAAAAGCGTTTTTTCGGGAAAGTCGGAAAGCCATATAAGACGTTAGATCCTTATCTGCGCTTTTGGCTTGGCATCTGCCGCACCTCGCTCGCCGTATCGGCACTTAGAATTATGCGGTATTGCCCTAAGTTCCGGCGGGGTCAGTGACCCCGCCCTACATATAAATTTATCATTTATTCCAATTTCTAATTTCTCATTCCTAATTCCTAATTAACTCCTCCCTCCTAACCCCTAACTAACACGAAAGGTGTACACTAATTTATGAACTTCACTGAACTTTCTTCCTCCGTGCGGCCGGAGATCATCCGGGCAACACAGGCAATGGGATATACCGAGATGACCGAAATCCAGCAGAAGGCCATTCCCCTGATGCTGGCCGGGCATGATATGATTGCCAAGGCCCCCACCGGCACCGGCAAAACCGTTGCGTTCGGCATTCCCATTCTGCAAAAGGCCGCTGGTTTCCCGGCAGGTGCGCCCAAGGCCGTTGTGCTCAGCCCCACGCGTGAGCTGGCACAGCAGATTGCACAGGATCTGACTAACCTGGCGCAGTTCCTGCCGGAGATCCGCGTGGTGTGCGTGTACGGCGGTGCCGGGCTGGAAAAGCAGCAGAAACAGCTGAAAGCCGGCTGCCAGATCGTGGTTGCCACCCCCGGCCGCCTGATGGACCACTACCGCCACCATGCGCTGGATCTTTCGCAGGTGACGACCATTGTGCTGGACGAAGCCGACGAAATGCTGAACATGGGCTTTTACAAGGATGTGCGCGGCATCATTGACCTGCTGAAAAGCAGAGAGTCCCTATCCATGTTCAGCGCCACCATCAGCCGCGAGGTACTGGATATCGGCTGGCTGTACCAGCACAACGCCGCCGAAGTAGACGTTCAGCCGGTGCAGGAATCCAGCCCCAAAATTGCCCAGTACAAGCTGCTGACCACCGGCCGCGACAAGCTGGCTGACCTGGCCCAGATCATCATCAGCAAGGATTACAAGCGCGTAATGGTGTTTTGTAACACCAAGTACAACACCGGCATGCTGGCAAACCAGCTGGCCCGGCTGCATTTTAATGTAGACTGCCTGCATGGCGATTTGAGCCAGGCGGAACGCAACCGCATCATGCAGCGCTTTAAGGCCGGCGAGATCAATGTGCTGGTTGCCACCGATGTGGCCGCCCGCGGCATCGATGTTTCGGATGTGGACGCCGTCATCAACTATGATGTGCCCGAAGAGAACGAGCATTACACCCACCGCATCGGCCGCACCGGCCGCGCCAAGCGCGAAGGCGCCAGCTACCTGTTCTATACCAAGGACGAGCAGAAGCGTGTGGACACCCTGCTGCGCCTGACCCGCAATACGGATGACTGCCGCAGCGTGCATTTTGACTTCAACCATGAAAAACTGGTGGTGGAAGAAAAGCAGAACGTGGATAAGTTCAACATCAAGTGCTATTTCTGATCTTATTTCTGCCAATATAAAATAACGTGGGGCGGTGCTTGTGCATCGTCCCACGTTTTGTACCTTTTTGTCGGCCAGCCCCGTGCGCGCTTTCTATCCGGCGCTGGGGCAGCCGCTGCAAAGGCGAAGCACACCGGAACACACCACGCTCTTTGCACAAGATAGGCCATAAACAAAGGACCAAAGCCGCACGCTTTTCAGCGAATGGCTTTGGTCCTTTTCAATTCTATTGTCGCCGGGTATCCGATTCCGGGGTTGGGGCTGTTACTCGGTTTTACCTGCAGGCAGGGTAAAGGTGAAGCGGCACCATTTGCCCATCTCGCTTTCGGCCTTGATCTGGCCGCCGGACAGGGTGATCAGCACCTTGCAGATATGCAACCCCAGGCCACTGCCGCGGGTGTTCAGGCCGCGGGAGCGGTCCTCCTTATAAAAGCGCTCAAACACAAAGGGCAGGGCATCCGGCGCAATACCGTCGCCGGTGTTCTCGATGGTCACCCGCACCATGTCGTTTTCCTGCTGGATATCAAACTTGATGACGCCATCCGGCGGGGTAAACTTGATGGCGTTATCCACAATGTTGTAGACCACTTGATGGATAAAGTCCGGGTCGGCATACACCATGGTGCCCGTGGGGCCAAGGCCCTGGATATCGATCTTGCCATCCTCAATGCGGCGCTCATCCGAAAGCACCACGTCCGTAACGGTGGACCAGATATCGTAATTTTTGGGAGTACCTTTCACCTCGCCGGATTCCAGTTTGGTGATATCCAGCATGTTCTGCACCAGCCGGGCCAAGCGGCCGGTTTCCTGCGATACCACGCCAAGATAATGCTTGTACTCGCTTTCCGGGATGGTGCCGTCCAGCATGCCGTCAATAAAGCCCTTGATGCTGGTCATGGGGGTGCGCAGTTCATGGGCAATGTTGCCCATAAACTGCCCGCGGGAGTTATCAATGTTTTGCAGGCGGCCCGCCATGTTGTTAAAGGTCGTGGCAAAATCCGCCAGCTCCTGACAGCCAGTTACGGGGGCGCGTGCGGTGAAATCGCCGCCGCCCAGCCGTTTGGCGGCCTGGCTGATCTGTTCGATCGGCCAGGTAATGCGCCGCGCCAGCACCATGCACAAAATGCCGCAGACAATCAGGATAACCGCCGAGGACAGCAAGAACATCGTCAGGATGGAGCGGATATAGACCGCCAGCGCATGTACCGGTGTTGCAGCAAACAAATAACCCTCGCTGCCGCCCAGATTCACGCGGCGGCCCGCAATATAATACTTATCGTGCAGGGTATCGTCCATGGTACCCATAAGAAAGATATCCTTGCCGCTGTCCATCTCTTCCTGCAAGTTCTGCGGGATCTTTGCACTTTCGGCTACATCTTTGCCGGTGTGCATCAGGATGTTGCCATCCCGGTCTGCCACAAACACAAGTGCGTCCGATGATGTATTGAACAGTTCAAAGCCGGTCTTGGCTCGCTCCACCAACTCATTGTCCCCGCCGGGCAGGGTCACAATGTTTCCTTCCGAAGCATAGGTCTCCGCCATGGCAGTAGCACCGTCCAGCACGGCAGTCAGGGCACTTTTGCGCTCCTGGGCAAAGTACGCGCAAGAGAGCCCCGTTTGCAGCATGCACATCAACACCAGCGCCACCAGCAGCAGCGAGGCAAAGGTTGCAAACACTTCCCCGCTTACGCTGCGCAGCGGGGCTGCCCCGTTATTCTCTTCTTTTTTGGCGCGGCACATTATTCTTTAACCTCAAACTTATAACCAACGCCCCACACGGTTTTCAGGTTCCACTGTTCCGAGGCTCCCTCCAGCTTTTCGCGCAGGCGCTTAACATGGACGTCGATGGTGCGGGAGTCGCCATAATATTCAAAGCCCCACACTTCGTCCAGCAGCTGGTCACGCGTATAGACCCGGTTGGGGTGCCCAGCCAGGCAGGCCAGCAGTTCCAACTCTTTGGGCGGCGCATCCACCACTTTACCCTTCACTTTCAGCTCATAGCGGTTCATATCCAGGTGCAGGTTGTCAAAGTCATAAACGCCTTTGTTTTCTTCGTCCTTGCTGCCGCAGCGGCGCAGAACAGCCTTGATACGGGCCGTCACTTCCTTGGTTTCAAAAGGCTTTACGATGTAATCATCCGCACCCAGTTCCAGGCCCAGAACCTTATCATAGGTTTCGCCCTTTGCCGTCAGCATAATGATGGGGGTCTGGTTGTTCTGGCGGATCTTGCGGCAGACTTCCCACCCATCAATGCCGGGCATCATCACATCCAACAACACAAGGTCCGGGTGCAGCTTATCAAATTCCTGCAATGCAGCAGTGCCATCATTGGCAATGGTCACACCGTATCCCTCTTTGACCAGGTACAGGCGCAGCAGTTCACAGATGTTTTTATCATCATCCACAACCAGAATTTTCTCGTTTGACATGGGGTTTATGCCCTCCTACTCTATGGCAACACCGCACAATTCCCGCCTTACGGCTTAAGCACCGCTCCGGCGGCTGCAGCACGGCATCTGCGTTGCCAAAATGCTCGATAAGACAATCCAGTATTATCTGCGCTTTTGGCTTAGCAGCTGCCGCACCTCGCTCGCCGTATCGGCACTTAGAATTATGCGGTATT
>PPYE01319999.1_pt1 | contig 37609 bp, 32 predicted proteins | sample 1559881 | NCBI WGS metagenome assembly PPYE01 (sample SAMN08240022, study PRJNA423297) | Human gut metagenome, whole genome shotgun sequencing project. | reverse complement strand
AATTCAATAATAATTAGAATAGTACATGAAAACATTTAAACCTTATTATTTACAGTTAAATCACCTATCCACTTTCCAACCTTACTTAATCTCCACTTACAAATATAAGTTAAGTGGGAATGCATACAGGTAATAGAGCCTGTATGCATTACAAATAAAAAAAGAGGTGTCTTGAAATTTATATAGGTGAAAAGAAATAATACAGAATTAAAATGCAAATGAGCAGTAGCAAAACCAGATTCAACAACTTGAAAACACTGTATAGCATTATTAGAAAAGAGTTGAAATGATATATAAGTGAATGGGAGAACAAAGTATGATGATGCAGAAGATCTTTAATTAAGTGGAAGTTAATAATAAAAACGACTATAAACAAGACCTTTAATTAATATGAGTTGAAAGGTTTGAAAAACACATATTCAACAAGTCGCAAAAGATACTGCTAAGAAACCTCTCCAAACAGTTGTAAGACTGACGGGAATCTGGTCAAGAGGGAAACAGAAATGTTTCCCTCTTTTTTTATTTACCAAAAGATATTATATTCTTCATGGTTTCTTTATCATATACGCGAAGTATGCCTTCTTTATCTATGCTCATAAAACCTCCTTCATGAGCCGGTACGGTATATACAATTTTACCATTAAGTTTTTCTCTCTTAATAGGTAACTCAAGAGGGTCAAAGTATAGATAGAAATATTGTAGAAAGTAATTTTCGTACTTATCCTTTACAATATATAATCCTACTTTTGCAACATAATCATTCCATTTTCCAATAGTAGTCTTTCTTTCTTCTTCCTCATTATTTTTTGAATGTCTATTTTTCATATCTTGCTCTGTTGTAGTAACAACTTTACCATTACGAGTCATAGAGCAAGCGAAAAGATCGGATTTCCATGCGTTACTATTATCATACTCTTCCATATATGACCAATGAATGGATACCATTCCATGCATCCCGTTATCGGACTTTATAACACTATCGGCAATAAGATTTAATTCTTCCGGTGAGTATTTTTTATCAACCTCATAATGAAGGTTTCTACCATTCGGATAGCCTGGATATTTTTCGGCGCTATCATAGCTTAAGCGGTACCTAATTATAGGTTTTTGTACTATTACTTCTTCCTTTGAGTTAGTTGTTTTAGTGTTACATGAAGAAAATACAAAGACAAATAGAATTAAAAGATTTATAGCTCTGTTCATATTGAAAATTTATATGCGAAGCAAATGTATTTAAAATTAAGGAGAAACATGCTATAATCGTTTTACTATTAAGCAGTAATACAATAAACATGACACAGAATTTATCGGCTATTCTTATTTGAATTCAAAACAGATCAATGAAAAAGCAATTAATAGCCCGTGGACAAGTAACTATAACGACACAAACTGATGTTTATACAATTACCCAGTCTGTTAATGATTATGTTTTCCCTGCAGCCAACAACGGAACAATAGTAAATGCAGCAAGTTTCATATCAACGGTAAAAGTTACGCAAAACAATATTAATGTAACAGATTTTACGATTGGTAGTATCAGCCAGCCTGTTGGTTTTGCCTCAATATCAATCAATAATACTAATAAGAGTATTACATATAAAGTTGCAGCAAATACAACCAATCTCGCCGACCAGGGAATATTACTTATCCCTATCATAATAAAAGGACAAACTTACTATATAAATACAGCATGGTCCAAAGCAAAACAAGGATCAGCCGGATCAGCAGGGAAGGATGCGTACACTATTAGTACTTCCAGAAATAATTTTATTATCTCTACTGATAAGCAAGGAACTATACATACATCCGTTACAACCAGTACTGTTATATCAGCATTAAAGGGTCAAACAGCAATAACTCCTGTTATTGGTACTTTACCTACCGTTGCCGGATGTTCATTAAGTAAATCTGGTACTACTGTCACTATTGTTTTTATTATTGGTTCAGCGCTTGCCGAAAATGGCAATATTGACATTCCTATTACAGTTGATGGAAAGACCTTCTATGTTTCATTTGCATATGCAAAAGCCAGAACCGGAGTAGATGGGGCTACTGGAGCTGCAGGAAAGGATTCGAACCTGTTAGATTGGGTAAAGGATTGGAATACAAATAAAACAGTTATAGGATCTGATTCAGTTATCACCCCTAAAATTTATGCAGGTGTTAAGAATTCTAATGGGACTCTTACTGGTATTGCTATAGGTAAATTTCCTCTTAGCGTAGTTCAAGCATCAGGGTCAATTGCAACTGAAACCGTGAACGGTATTTATGGTTTCAAAGATGGCTATAAAACTTTTTTAATTGATAATGCCGGGAATGCACAACTTGGCCGAGGCAATCAATTCATAAAATATAATTCTTCAACGGGGAAAGTTGAGTTTGGATCGGAAGTTAGTCTTAATTGGACAAGTGCTGCTAATAATGCATTATCTTCTGCAAAAACTTATGCAGATACAAAAAAGACAGAAGCAATAAGTGCCGCCGCTAATGACGCTACAAGCAAGGTCAACAGCATAACAATAGGGGGCAGAAATTATGCTTTAAGAACTTCTAATGAATGGTCTAATCCTGCAACTTTAACTAATATACTTAACCAATGTGTTTTTTCAACCACAATCTTGGCGGCTGACTGGAAAGAGAACGATATAATTAATGTATCATTCGATTATAAATATGAAGACTTCGTGAAAGCCTCTTCAAATATATTAGTATTTCAGGGTTCCGGCAACAAGACGGGATGGTCAAATTCATTTACGGGTTATAGCCTTTTTAGCAAAATAGACTTTACTGCCAAATCAGGTGAAATACATATAAACTATTCTTTTAAATTATCAGCCTTACAAGCTACTAATGATAGTTTTGGTGTGATGATAAGGCATGATTATATAACCGGTAAGGCATATATTAAAAATTTAAAAGTAGAGAAAGGAAGTAAAACTACAGACTGGACTCCTGCACCAGAGGATATTAATAGTAATATAAATAAAGTTAAGCAAGAAGCCGAGACAGACGCTACAAATAAAAGTAACAAAGCAAAATCGGATGCTATTTCAGCAGCCGCGAGTGACGCTACAAGTAAGGTTAACAATATTGTAATTGGAGGAAGAAACTTTTTAAAAGGAACATCTTCCGGTAAGAATTGGACAGCCGGGCATTTTAAAGAGAATAATACATTTCAGGTAACAGCTGCCAAAACCGGGGAGACGTTTTTATATAGTCCATTTGTATCATTTGAAGCTGGCGAAACCTATACTTTATCATTCGATACGAAAGAAGATGCTTCTATTAAATCAAGGGATATGTTTTTTCTGTCTAATAACTATACCACCAATAAAGCCATTATATCTAAAGGATTTCCTAAATCCGCGAATTGGCATAAAGTGGTATGGACTTTCATTGCACCTGATACATTTGAAAATATTACAGATATCCGCTTCAGAATGGATCATAATGGATCAGCAAATGCGGAAAGCGCAAGTATATGGGTTAAAAACATAAAATTAGAGAAAGGTAATAAGGCTACTGATTGGACACCAGCTCCTGAAGATGTTGACTCTACCATAAATCAAGTAAAACAAGAAGCAGCTAATGATGCAACAACAAAAAGCAATAAGGCCAAATCAGATGCTATTTCTGCTGCCGCCAACGATGCACAAAACAAGGTTAATGCTATACAAATAGGAGCCCGTAATTACATTAAAACAAGTATATTTACGACAACTAACGTATCCGGGGTAATAACAGTAGATGGTGTTAATGCAATATTAGATTCTGCAGAAAAGTATCTTGGATACAACTCTCTGAAAATTACCCAAACCGCGGCTACAGGAACAAATGCAAATACAGGAAGAGCATATTTTACGGCGACAAAATTATGTAACCCTGCAAGTTTTAGCATGTGGATAAAGGCTTCTGCAGCCACTACTTTGAGAATTCGTATCGGTGGTGGAACCTCTATTGATATTGCTATTTCCACAGCGTGGAAATTAATCAAACTTGAAAATAGAATTCCCAATTCCACGGTGGTGTTGTTTGGAGTTACTACAGCCGGGATTACTTATAATATAGCACACCCTATGCTTGTGGAGGGTACAAAATGCACTGATTGGAGCCCATCTGTTGAAGACTTGAACGCTGACGCTACCAACAAAAGTACACAAGCAAAAAATGATGCAATTTCTGCTGCTGCCAAAGATGCTACAGATAAGATGAATTCGATAGTTATTGGCGGTAGAAATCTTCTTAACAATACATCTGACTGGAAGGCAGCCGGGTGGAATGGCGGGATAACATCTAATGGTGGCGGTTACACAGTAGACAATACTGTATTATATGATGGTAAACCAACTCTTAAAACTTTAGTTGGAGCTGGTCTAAACCATAACTGGATTAAGCTTGAAAACGACGTAGAATATACATATTCTGCAATGGTCAGGTGTAATGAAAATATTGCTGGTAATAGTAGTGTGCCATTACATTACCATGCGGGATTAAACAATGTAAATCAGAGTAAAATTTCGATTATTAAATTTGACACAACAGTCGTTGCTGGACAATGGAAAAAAATATATATAACATTTAAGCTGACTGGAGATGCAAATTCGTTTCGTCCATTTCTTTATCGTGGTTCAAACGGAACAACCACATACTGGGTTGCCTATATCAGGTTGGAGAAAGGAAATAAAGCTACGGACTGGACACCTTCAGTTTCCGACACAACAGCAATTATAGCCGACGCAAAGAAAGCAGGAAATGATGCAAAAACTGTAGCTGATGCAATAACTAAGAAAGCTGCCGATGAAAAATGGGAAACCAAGCTGACCTATATTGATGGTACCGGAATTTTCACAGGAAAACTTAGTGCAAATACTGTTACTGCGATAAATATTAATGGTAGCCAAATAACAGCAGGTACTATTAATGCTGCAAGAATTGACGTCGCCTCTCTCAAAGCTTCTTTGATTACTGCCGGTAATATTGAAGCACTTACCCTTAATGTAGTCCGAGGCAGAGTTGGGGGTTGGTCTATCGATGGAGATTCAATCTATAGAGGAACAAAAAATAATGGAGGAGTTTTTACTGCCGGTTCAGGGAGCATGACTATTGGCAGTAATGGCATCCGTGGTTTTAAATGGAACTTCGATTCTACCGGGGCGGGATCTGTTGCCGGAGGAAATATAAAATGGGATGCCGCAGGAAACGTAATATTTGGAGCAAGTGTTGTTTTGAATTGGACAAATGCCGCAACTAATGCAGCTAATGGTGCATTGACTTCGGCTAAAACCTATGCGGATACAAAGAAAACCGAAGCTATAAATGCAGCAGCCACAGATGCAACAAATAAATCTAACGCTGCCAAAGATCTTGCACAGGCTATGGCATTCGGTAGAATGATCTACCGTGACCCGACTTTCTTTAATGGAAACAATGGAATAAACGTTTACAATAATTCAGCAAACGGGACTGTAACAATCACTCGAATTACCGATAGTAATGCACCAAATGATAGTAAGCAGACTCTTTTAATTAAGAATACAGGGACAAGTTCACCTAATTGCGGTGGGTTTTACTTTGCTAACGGAACTTCATATCGTAAGATATTCATCTGTCGTATAATTGCCAAAATACCTTCAGGTAGAAATATCGGTTGGTTTTCAAACACAATTGGTACAGGAGGTACACAAAAATGGTTGACACCAACTGCCGGAACAGGTGATTGGTGTGAATACATAACTAAAGTAACTTGTGGAACAGCCAATTTTTCCAATACTAATTTTTTTGCAATAACCGGAGCAACGGGCACTTCGACTGCTCCTGTAGAATGGCGACTCGCTTATGCCACCGTATTTGATGTTACTTCTACTGAAAAATACACTACTACCATCGATGCAAATGGGATTTATACATCAACCCTGAATGCAAACCAAATTACTGCAGGAACCATTCATGCAGACCGTATCGCTGCGGGTAGTATTCATGCAGCAAAATTGGACGCCAGCAGTATAAAAGCAAGTATTATTAATGCGGATTACCTGAATGGTTTAACTTTAAATTTTGTAAGAGGTAAAATTGGGGGTTGGATAATAGGTACAGACAATATTCAAATCGGATCATTAAATGTCGTAGGCCAAACTCCGTTACAGTTAAGGTCTGTAAGCTCCGGCTCCGGTTATGTCTATTCCGGCCAATTCAAACCGCTTGGACTAACACTTTCCTGGTTTCAGGGATCAAATGCCGGACACTTGATATTTGGTCAGGTTATGTCAACTGGCAACTCAATCAAGTCGGGTTTTTTAGGCATACAAATGATGGCCTGGGATGGAACGGAGTACTTTACCGTATCAGCAAACAGTACAAAAGTGGGCTCAAAAGAAGTATATAACCGTATAGCAGGTTGGGCTTTTGATAACGATACGATCTATAGAGGATCGAAAAAGAATGAAACGGGTACATATACTAATGTTTCCGGGTCAATAAGCATCGGCTCAAGTGGACTTCGCGGGTTTAAATGGAGGCTTGATAGCACAGGTGCAGGAGCTATAGCAGGAGGAAATATTAGCTGGGATGCCAACGGGAACGTTATCTTTGGTTCAAGTGTTTCACTACAGTGGAAAAATGATATAGAGCTATCTAAAAGAGATAATTTTGGCTATGCATATTATAAAAAGATAATCGTAAAAGGAGAAGAGAATAAATATTACCCAGTAATTATTAAGGGAGGCATACAGGATTATAAACGTGATATCCTTGTAAGAAGGGATTATAGTGAACAGGCTCCTGAATCTTGGCATACTTCTACCCACAAAGGAGGATTAATCTTATTAATCAAGACTAATTTTGGAGGATGGGGCGGTTCTACATATTCCTGGGATATCTACGAATTGGCTGAAACATTTTGCAATACCTTTTCTGGTGCAGAACATTTGGGGAATTACACGCATTTTGCAATTTATTTACGTGGAGGAGGAACAAACGGGGCTGTTTATCATTTATACTCCGATCTGCCGTTGGATGGTCAAGCATATAGCCCAGTACCAAATCCAGAAGCACCCCAAATATGTTACAATCAAGAAGTGTATTGGCAGAATGGGTCTTCTCAATTAAAAGCCCCTGCTCCCCGAACGCGTTCTGCTGCAGATCTTGAAGAAATCCGAAGAAGACGTTTTATTACATTAACTCAGGAAAGGGATTCTTATTTAACAAGTCATCCGCTAACCTATATTGGTTCAACTGGAATTTATACCGGCACTTTAACAGCTAACCAAATTAATGCGGTTGCTATTGACGCCGGAAGTATAAAAGCTGGAACAATTTCTGTTGACCGTATTGCTGCAGGCAGTATTACAGCTACCAAAATCAATGTTGCTGATGTACAGGCTTCTGTGGTAACCGCTACAGCTGTTAATGGTTTGACTTGTGCGTTCACGAAAGGAACAATAGGTGGTTGGAATATTGGCAGGGATACTATTAGTATAGGAGCAGTAGGCGGTGGTGGGCAGACACCTATTCAGATTAGGCCAACATCATCAGGTTCAGGCTTTTGGTATAACGGCACTTATAAGCCTATGGGTATGACAATCACCTGGAATCAATCTAAGAATGCAGGGCATATTGTTTTTGGACAGGTGGCAGTTTCGGGTAGTCTGGAACGTAAAGGCTTTATTGGTATTCAAATGATGGGCCACGATGATACGGAATATTTTTGCCTATCAACGAATTATACAAAAGCAGGAGAAAGAGAAGTTTATAACCGAATAGCCGGATGGTCATTTGATGACTCCCGAATCTGGAAGAATAGTGTTTCATTAGGTGCTGACGGATCGATTCAGAATGGATCAAAATGGCAAATTAATGCTGACGGCAGCGGTAAACTTGCCAATGGGAATATATCATGGAATGTCTTTGGTACAGTAACATTCTCTTCAGCTGTTGCTCATAACTGGGAAACAGATGCAACCAATAAAGCCAATGGAGCTAAAGAACTAGCCATGGCAATGTCATTCGGTAAAATGCTGTACCGATATCCTGAATTTTATCACACTACCACCAGTTATAATTCAACAGGTACTTTCTGTAGCAATACGACAAGAGCCATTATAGGCTATTCCGGCTGTCCAAATTCAACTGGTTATGTAATGCGCTGTACTGCAACAAACTGGGCATCTTCAACGGATTATCGTATAGGAGGCTTTTATTGGGCAACTAACTCACGTGCTAATGCAGTCTTTATTGTAAGGATAGTGGCCTTAATACCGGCGGGAAGATTTATTATGAATTATAACGACTCATTTGGGACAGGCGGAGTATTTAAATGGCTTACTTCTAACATAGGCACAGGTAAATGGGAGGAGTATATTTGCAAAGTAACATGTGGATCTTCAGGGTCATTCGGTGCTATTAACAATTTTGCTCTAACGGGCGGTACTGCACCGACCGCCTCTGCACCTGTAAACTGGTATATAGCGTATGCGACAGTGTATGATATGTATGCCTCTGAAAAATATAACACCACAATTGATGTAAACGGTATTTATACCGGTTCGATAAGAGCATACCAGGTTAAGATTGATTCAGCATTAGTTGTAGGTGGTAGTAGTTACAATGGCAGCATTTCTGTCAGGGATGCATCCAATATCGTTAAAGTTACATTAAACAGGTCTGGAATTACAGCGGTTGGCGGATCGATTGGCGGGTGGGTCATTGAATCAAATCAAATTAGTAAAAACGGTATTGCATTGGGGGCAGATGGTTCTATAACCAATGGTTCTAAGTGGGGCTTATATACCGACGGTTCCGGAATATTAGCTAACGGTAACATAAAATGGGATGCTTCAGGCAATTTATCCATGCGGGGAAAAATAGATGCGGATTCAGGGACAATCGGTGGGTTTGAAATTTCTCGTGGCCACATTGGCTCAGTTGCATCTGGAGCCGGATCAGGTGGAGGACTTGCCATTTATGACAGCTTATTCAGGGTAGGATCAAATAGTTCATTTGCTCTGCTTGGCGATGACACTTTCCCAGCAAGTGCAGGAGGGGCATTCAAGTCGACTGCAAGGTTTACAAACACAAAATCTGACAATAATGCAACTAACATAGGACTTTATCTTGATGTAAGATATGCTAAAAAAAATTATGGAATTCATTCAAATGCAGCCTTATTCGCACCTTACATGATAACTAATAAAATAAAGGTGATAGGATTTGGCTCAGGAACTTACAGTATTGATTTTGCACAAAATAATCTGTTTTTTGTTTTTGCCACAACCAACTCCAATGTAATTCTTCCTACCGAAGCTAGTGTAAGAGAAATGTTCTCATTATCATCTTTACCAAGTGATTTTGCCTGTATATTCACCTTTGTTTATAACTATAATTGGAATAACAGAATAACAATATCAAACGTTTATAATAGTAATGGAGCCCTTACCAGTGTTGCCATGGAGAAAGGCGATTCTATCACTTTTATATGTTCCAAATATCCATCGTTTCATTATCAAATTATGCATCACACTTATTAAAACTGATTTGCAGTTTTATACCTATTCTTAAATAAATATTAATAACAATTTATGGATATAACGAATGTAAAGATAACCAAAGATGCGAAAGCAGAAACAGAAAATGCAAGGTATTTAATCGAATATTCAGTTAATAACGGGCAACTCGAAAGAGTTATAGTAACTGTTATTCAGGCTGAGAAAGATGAAATGGGTAATGAACTATATATAGGCTCGATCACTTCAGAAAATGATACTATTAATTGTGCTTTGCCCATGTCGAATAAGATGGCTCTTTATTTTGCTGACTTCGAGGGCTTTGTTGCCACTATCAAAGAAGACGTAGCTACTTTTAACAAATAAAACTTAATGGAATTATAAACATCGAAATTTGCCGAACCCTTATTCTTTGATAGTAATCAATAAGTGTAAATATGGAATTAACTATCAAAGACCGCTTGTACATGCCTGCTATATTACCGAAAGAAGGTAATTTTCATTGTTATAATCTTAAAAAAGAAATACTTCGCAAAATTGAAATTTCGGAAAAAGAACGCGAAGAAGTCGATCTTAAGGAGAACCAGGAAAATAAACGCATCGAATGGGATGTTGAGAAGGATATCCCTCTTAAGACTAACTTCAACCAGGATGAGCTGGAATACTTAAAAAAAGCTTGTGAAAAAATTTCTGACGAAGAACTTCCGGATGATATGTGGAGTACAGTACAGAAGATTTATGATGATATACAGGAGGTATAAAGTAAAACTTTTCAGGATGTCAGGTTCTACTCTTTAATAGAAGAGTGAACTTAATCCCCGGTCACTTTTGGCCGGGGATTTTAATTAAAAATAAGTAGATTCATGGCCCGACAGGATATTTTTGTTGATGCGGTGTATGGTGAGGTTGAAACAACTACCAACCTTACCAATAAACCTATTTATGATTTCAAGCTTATAAATTATTTGCCCGGTATGGACAATGATAACTATATCTACGGTGAAATCATTGTACCTGCAAACTTCGAAAGCAGATATAAGGAAGAAACCGGAATTAGGACACATATTCCTTACCAACCAATATATAAAGAACTTCAAATACGTTTTCTTATCGATAATGGCACCGGTTTTCAGGAATATGTAATAAACCGGAATACAAATAAAACATGGTTTCCTGTTGTCCATATCAGGGGAAATGAAAGAAACAAAATCCGGCTTTCAGGTTTCAGGACAATTAATGAAAACAACAATTACAATCTTATTATTCGTGATGGTTTTCTTGAATTATTTAGTGCGGATGAAACCGACTTTACTATCAAGACATCCCTACAGCAGAACCAGGTATTTTTACTAAAAGCAATGGCCGGAAATCTGTACCAGTATCCACAAACCGGAGTCGGATTAATAGAATTTTTACACGGCAATTTTGAGAATTCCGGTCTGGCGCAAAAACTACAAAGCGAATTTGAGAGTGACAATATGATAATAAATAATGCTTTTATGGACTCTCAGACCGGAGAGCTCCTGCTTGACGTATCGGAACGAGATGGGTAAATATAAAGTAACTACAGGCCAGAACTTGTATGATATTGCGCTGCATATATATGGCTCAATTGAAGGTATTGTAGACCTGATGATGTGCAATCCCGATTTGTCTTTGAGTACAGTTCTGAAAAATGGTGACGAATTGTTGTACACAGATGAATATATTATTAACCAGAATGTTGTGTCATTTAATGCTATGTATGGAATCATACCTTCAAATAATGAAAGAAATGTATATCCTAAATATCCGGCACAGGAAAGATTACTGGAGATCTGCATCAAAAGCTCCCGAACGTTTGTTGATTTTAGCTTAAACGGGAAGTGTTATCTTGAAATTGATTGGGGCGATAACAGCCCGCTTGAGGTTGTAACACTGAATGACTCCAATTGTATATTACACCACGTATTTAATAATCAGTGCAAAGATTTTCGTAAAATCAGGGTATATGGAAACGGAGAGTTTAAAGAAATAATCTTTAACAGCCTTGATCCGGTTGCCATTTATCCAACTAAACCTGTTAGAGTTGGAAATATATCAGCACAGAATACGAGTTGTCCGCTCGATTATTTAACACTTATGCAAGGAATTTATCGAGTCAGTCTGAATAACTGCAGCATTGATAGTTTGTTACCGCTACTTCCTCTTTTGGATATTGGGATTATTGATTTAACTGATGCCAGATTGAGTAGGATAGCACTGGATAATTATTTAATATCCGTGGTAAATAATTACGGTATGCGCCGCAATATTTTAATGTATTTAACCACTGAGCCTAACGGAAGTTATCAGGAACCATATAAAGATACAAACAACCGATATGTTATCAGTAATGGCATGGAAGCAATCTGGGTCATTAATCATGAACCGGCATGGAATGAAGCCGGAGCATGGATATTTAATATTAATGGTAATCTTTATACTTGTTTATCATGAGCAGAACAATCAGAGAAATATATAACGAATCCGTTCAGGAAAGAAATAAACGACTGGAATTATCCGAGTTCATGAGCGATTCCAAAATGTCGATATTAAATGGTATTACATGGGCATTTGCGGCTGTAATATACAGTTTCGAAACAATACTGGATGTATTTGCTATTGATATTAGTACAACTATCAATAGCCGTATAAATGGGACACCTACTTATTATGCCAATGCACTTCTGCAGTATCAAAAGGGAGATTCTTTAACAGTACGTGAAGATGGACTGGCCTTTGGATATGCTACCCCGGATGAAACTAAGCGTATTATTACCCAGGTTTCCTATACGGAAAGTACCAACGACATTAACCTTGACAGTAAACTAATATATAAAGTTGCTACAGGTAAAAAAGGTAATTTATCTGCCATACCAGAAGAAGAGCTCCATTTGATAAGGGCCTATATCAACAAACTTATTTTCGCCGGAACAAGAATTGAGATAACCAGTCGCAATGGTGATGTACTTATACCACGTGTTTCGGTATATCATGATGGAGCAGTACTGGAATCGGTATTATACGATGCAATTGAAGAAAAGCTTAATGAATATATTATTAATATTGAGTTTGATGCCGGTATTTATGTGTCAAAGATAATTGAAGCCATTAAAAGTGTTGAGCATGTAACGGATGTTTATATAGATAACAAAGCCATTCCGGAGCAGGGTATATTTATCGCATTTTATGACGCAAACGGAGTCCTTTCGTTGCCTAAGAAAATAGAACGAATGTCACATACTGATTCTGGTTTCATTCGTCAATCAAGTGGGAAAGATAATGAAGCTGAACTTCCCAATTTCCGTCAGTCTGTTAAACTAATTATTGATTCTGGATGCGATACAAACTGCCGACCGACCGACTGATAAACCAACTCGTGCCCCATTTTCTTTCCGGAAGAAAATATATTCTATTCCTGCAAAGTTTGGTTTATCCGCTAAAAACATTAAACGACAGGTTTATAGGTTTTGCCTACGAGAAGCAAATTCAAGCAAGAATGACCAGCCAGTTAATGTATTTTGAATGGTATCTGAACAGGAAATTTGCGCAATATTTTAAAAACAAAGATGAAAATATTTATATCCGGCAGAGTAGTAACACAGGTGTGGATATTTATTATGAAAACGCCATCCACGCCAAACCCTACACACTTTGGGGAGAAAGAGAAATAGTCAGTACAGTAAGTGATGAGGAAAAGCCCCGCGAATTTTATTTTGTGACAGAAGAAAAAGCCTTAAACAAAGTAAGTTTTATGGTTTGCGTACCTGAAATTATTATTAATGAAAAAGAATTTGTTTATATGCTTTCTTTCGAAGTGAACAGATATAAACTGGCCGGAAAGACTTATCTGATTAAGATAGACTCTAAAGAAATAACACCTAACAAAAAATAACGATGATAGAATATATTGCTGAACCTGGCGGCCGTTACACATATACAGATGACATACTAAATTTACAGGAGCTCTCACTAAGTGTTACGTCCATATTTTCCGAATGCTCCAACTTTATTATTTCCGGTTGTACAATTACCGGTGACCAGATCTCCTGTGGATACGTATGGCTAAATGGCAAGGTACGTTTTTTTGAAGGTGCTAAAGGTATAGCCTATCCATATTACATTTACGAAAAGAACAGTATTGATTCAACAACCTATGCAAATGATTCCAATAAAAAAGGACGTTCAAATTACTTATGTTCCGCGGGTGCGCAGGTGCCTTCTGTCAATGATCCTGTAACCGGAAAGATACCACAGTTTATTGAAATAAAAGCTGAATATGCTCCACGCTTTATTGATAAGTTCATGGGTCATTACGCTTTGCTCACTGATCCCCCATTTCAAAAACAAACCGTAAGGAAAGATTTAACCTTTACCGGTAACGTAAGCATTGAAAAGGACCTTTCCTTAAAAAACTCCTTAAGCATTTCAAATCCTGCCAACGCATTTAATTTTAAAAATCTGGTGTATCAGAATGGTGATGTCTCGCTTGGGGTTTATGCAAATGGAATAATGGTTAACGAAATTATTATTTCAAATCAGGAAGGAAATAAAAAAGGAGCTTTTATCTTTAAAAAGGAAGGTGTTGAACAGGCACGCATAAGTGACCAAAGTATATTGGCCAATATAAATATAAGCAAAGCATTTCATACGGTAAATCTATGTGTATATGACCATCATCTTATAAACATTACCGATAATACAGACGATGGAATGATATGTATAAACCGGTATGGATTTGATGGAGGTATAACGAAATTCAGAAACTTGAATGTATATAACGGGAAAGATTCAACCAATCCATTGTTTCAGGTGGTAGGCAAAAGTTCTACCGTGAGAGTAAATGGGACCGTAAATATTACATCAAATGGAAATACCATTTTTCTTTCCAATTCCAGTTTTGCAAAAGGTGATAAGAAATTATTAAATACTATTTCCTGGACAGACAAAGACTCGGAAGTAATTGGATATATTGGCTATAATTCTCTGGACACTCATAGCATAGAATTGTGCAATAGGATTGGCGATATCGTTTTCAGTCCATCATCCTATGTAGACATAAAAGGTGAACTTTGGATAAACGGTATCAATATTGATAGCACTTATGTGTCTAACAATACTTTCATTAGTGAGTTTAAAAAGAAAGTAGATGTTGAAGCCGGTAAACAATTGTCATCGGAAGATTTTACAACAGAGTATAAAACCAAACTAGATAATATTTCTACAGGAAATATTGCATCCAATAATATTGGTTATGTAACAGCCAAAGATGCTAATGCAGCTTTAAGTAAAAAAGTTTCCATTGCAGAAAACCTACACGATTTGCCGGATAAAGCTACCGCAAGGAATAACCTGGATGTATACTCAAAAAGTGAGGCTAACACTATATATCTTCGAGTTACAAATAATCTTCAGGAGTTAATAAATTTAACTGCCGACGAGATTAACGGACTGACGCCGGAGCAGGCATCAGATAGAAAAGCAGAAAAACAGGCAACTGTTCGCAATATATTAGATGCAGAGAAAAAGGGTTCGGTAGATGCTAAACTAACTAAATCTCTTAATCTGAGTGACTTATTGGATAAGAATATTGCTCGTAAGAATTTACAGGTGTACTCAATAGAGGAAATCGACGAAATGATGAAAGGAAAGCTATCAACGTCCGAGGGATACCAGGGTGTATTGTTCTCCAGCGATCATAAAAACAAACTGGAGTCTATAAAGACCGGAAGTTTTACCAGTAAAGACTCAGAAGGAAAAATAATACCGCAGGTGGAAGGTTATGTATTGACCAGTCATGTGGTAAAAGAGCTTGCAAAAAAAGCAAACCATCTGTTGGATGGTTATACAGAAAATCAGAAAAGCACAATTGCCACCAATATAAATGTATACACAAAAAATCAGGCCGATAATAAATATGCATCGGTAGAAAGCCTCTGGCAAGATTATATTACATTTCTTGTCAAGCAAGGCAAATCAGCTGAAGAAGCACTAAAGATTTTACGTGATAAACTTAATGTTTACAGCAAAAATGAAATAGCCAATGAGTATTTAAAACGAAACAGTTTATTTAGTGACATAAATAATATACATGATCCTAAAATAAAGAGACAAATATGTGATATGATTGGTGCTGCATGGGCATCTGAATACCAAACAAAAGTAAAAGACTCAGGCTGGATGGAAATGTCTAATAGCGGGTCTAAAACGGATGCAAAGCACTTGCGTATCAGGCAAATCGGAAATATTGTATCAATACAGGGCGCTATTAATACGGCCTGCAGAGATGGTGGAAATTGGGGAGGCATTGTAGCCCTTATCCCGAACTCCATTCCACCACCAAAGTATTCGTTGCGGTGTTCATTATGTGATTTTAATGACAGTCATAAGCATAACAGAGGATCTTCTTTTGTTATTCCTGCAGATTCCCGGACTGTCAGATTATATGAGAGGGGATGGTACAATATATGGACTGAATTAAATTTTACCTACATGACATAATAAAAATATGAAAAAAGTTAATATCCAAAATGATTTAAGAAGCAGGCAGGAAATTGCTGATATAAATCACTTCCTGATTAAAAGTTTAACCTCTGTGGAGGATTATTTAAATGAAGCAACAGTAATAACAGAAGAGGAAGATGCCCAGAGCAAAGATATACAGGAACCAACGCCTGACCAGAGCACCCCAGCTGAAACGAAATCGAAAAAAAGAGGACGGAAGACCCAAGGGGACATTTAAACGGTTTAAATTTGAAGAAACAAAGCTCGGTTTTTTTCTAAAATATGAGGTACCGGTAGCATATGACATTATTATGAATATGACACCGGTTTCTCCATTCCCTGAACCTCCGCTTCTGCTGATAAAAATAATCTGTAATAGTTCTGCTGATCCATCGTTTAAAAAGAAAAAATACCAGCGATACTTGGATGATTATGCAAGAGAAGGATTATACTGTAGAAGACCTAAGCAGATAACTCCTGAGCGTAGGAGATATTATGAGTCCATCCGAAAAAAAAAGATGGAACGGTTTATCGCAAGTAATCTTGAACAAATAAATAGCATGAAGCAATCATTTACGGATTATCAAAATCAAGATTAAGAGCTTTGCCCAGATTTGGAAGATGATCCTGTAAATGTATGAGAAAGAACAATCCGGCTCTATTTATTGCAAGCAGTGATTCCTGATAAGCAAGGATAACTTCATCTGGTTGCGGATTTTGATTAGCGTCCATTTTATTTTGAAAGTTCTTAACCTGCCGAAACACATAACCGAAGAAATCAGGTAGAGCCAGTAAACTGATGTTACTTTTTTCACAAAATGTCATACCTTTAATTTCAAAGTTCGGATGTGGGAAATTAAATGCTTCCGTATCTTTTTTTCCATAAACATTTCTGTCGAAATACATTTGATATGGTCCCGGAATATCCAATCGCTTATCATCGACAAGGTGTGTATTTAACAGGATTAAGAAATAAAACAGAGCCTGAAACTCAGAATCATTAAAATCAAATATATCTCCATCATTCAGATAATCCAATAGTTTGGTCTTCTCAAAAACCAAATTCTTAGGGTATTTAAAACAAATGCAGATTAATCTATGTGCTATGATTAAATTTGTTATATCTTTTATCAACTCTGGCCTGTGTCTTTTACCCCTGAATATTCTTGTTGCATGGAATACCGAACTCTGTATTCTATGGTTATCCAAAATAGCATTAAACTCATCATTCACAAATTTTACTTTGTCTTTATGGACTGGAATTGCGAAATAAAAAAGAGCATCTTCGAAATCTCCATTGTTCAAATAGAACTTGCTCTCGTCACAAAAAAATAAGGTTTCAATTTTACTAAACGGTTTTGTCATTATTTTAGATGTTTAAGGGTTAATCGCTTACAAAGGTAACGATAATCAATTTATTTTCTTTCCTTTGCAGAAAAATATTATGACAGTATTAGATTTTCTCAGACAGAACAATCCCTTTTACCATGTAACCCCCTCTTATAGAGTACATGAAATTCTTGAAAAAGGACTGGAAAACCGAATTAATTCTGTAGTCGGAAGATCTATAGGAATTTGCGTAACGCGATTGAACGATACAGACATGTGGATATATATCGCAGATCATTATCTAAATGAAAGTAAAGACGGGGCAAGTGTTCGGGACTTTACTGTAATTCAAATTAATCCGCATGATTTTGCTTTACAGCCAAAAACAATCCTGCGTGATTTTGGCGATGAGCCTTTAAGCTATGCCTTCAATTATATAAATTGCCCCAAATTAAACATAAGACCGGAAGATATAATCTGGGAGTTCAAAATTCCAGATGCAATAGAGATGACAAGTATAAACTTTAAATTTAAAGACTTCATTCCTGACCAATTAGAATATTAATAAATCCTTTTCTAATAACCTATACTAAATGGTATGAGTTTCAACTAAATATAATAATTGTTTAAAAACTAATTCTCAATTGTTTGTAGTTAATATCAATTAGCTATTATATTTGCACATCTTCCTCTTCAAAGGAATTTATCATTTGAGCCCGTCCGGGCATGTTAGCGAGAGTTAAAGGCACTATCCCGCCTGTATTCCTCCCAAGTTTCGAGATTAATTGAAGAGTGCCGGTGGAATCCGAACCCGGTACATCGCTGTATCAGATTACCTCGGCATTTATAACTCCTCGCATTAAATCATTATGCAAGAACAAGATGAAAATTTTGAAGGTACGGATTTTATGAACAAATCTGTTGAAGACCTTTTTCTTGGAATTCAGGAAACGTATGACGAAGCGCAGCAACGGGCTGCAGAAGAAAGTAAATCATTTGCCCGCACGGAATATTTCCGTATGGACAAGCTTGGCACCTACAACCTGCGTATTTTACCAATAGCACCTAATAAGGACGGTAGTGCAGATCGTAAAAGCTATGAATACCCCGTACACCAGTTATTGCTGGAAATTGAAAAACCAAACAACGGCGGTAAACCCTCATTTGCTTATGTTACAGTACCCCGCGCAACGGATGCCGGTTATTCGGTAGACATTATCGACATCTACCGGAAAGCAGCAGTAAATGAGGCAAAAGAGAATGGAGAAGACAAACTGGCTGAAAAAATTGGCGGAGGCAGCTTTGGTGGCGGATTAAAGTACACTTACGGCCACGCTATGTTTGTCTTTGATCTTCATGAACGTGCTAAGGGAATGCAATTGCTTACCCTGAGCCATGCGCAGTTTAAAGACCTGGATGAGCGTAAATTCAAACTATGGCAAAAAAAACTGGCAAAGAATTCACATGCTGCATGTCCGATCTCTTCTGTGTATAACGCCTACCCGGTTGAAATCGAGAAAAAGAAAAACGGTAGCAAAACTGAGTATATTATCAGTATAGACAACGAAGCTGATGTTGATCCGCTAAGCAAAGAAGAGTTGACAGCCCTGCTAAGTGGCCCGCGTATTCCCGAAATTATTTACCGATACACCCGTTACCAGTTTGAAGCAACCCTCGTGTTTTTAAAACAAGCTGATGAGAAATACGGGCTATCGGTAATGGAAACCGAGGAAATGAAAGAGGCAATCGAACAACTGCGCTCAGAACTGCCCAAAGATGACACCAGCACTTTTACATTCGACAAACGTAGTAAAGATTCCAAGGAGAATGCAGAGAACACATCCATCTCTTTGGATGATCTCCTGGACAGACTCGATGAACTGAGTGGGAAATCCCTTGGCGACAAAACCGAGGAAGGGCAGGAACTGAGAACATTAATTCGTTCTTATATCGAACAGGAAAAACTACCTGTTCGTGTTACCCGCTCAACGACGAACTCTGAGCTGCTCGATCAAATCGAAAAGATACTGCAAGGTGATCCCGACGAAGAAAATGGCAGTCTGGAAGAAAGTACAAATGCTGCTGAAGAACCCTCGGAGGAAGAACCACCAAAGACTACACGCACCCGCAACAGGCGGTAATTCAATTTATCTGATTCTTTCATTTTAAGAGGAGGCGGCAGGCACTCTTGTCTGCGCTTCTTCTATAAATCTTATACGTTATGTCAGACAAAATATACCCATGTGTGTTGCTTCTTAACGACATTCATGTAAGTAAAGATAATACTGTGGAGTTCACAGCTAATTGGAATGAAGCGCTGGAGGTTTGTGAGCAAAACGGAATCGGCTTGATCCTGTTAGGCGGCGATCTCTTTCAGTCACGTTCAGCGCAGAACCTGGATATACTTCTTGCCGTATTCGATATGTTACAAGCGGCAGAAAACAAAAATATCGGTGTTGTTATGGCCAATGGTAACCATGACAAAGTAAATCAGGAAGCTATCCGGGGTTACTGCCATGTGTATGGTAAATTCGATAATGTAGCTGTTGTTGATGATTTCCTTACTATAAACGATGATAACTGGGATTTCATTGTACATATGATTGCTTATTTCCCGGAAAGCGGAAGTTTCACCGATAAATTGAATGCCCTTGTCAAAGGTGGCATGGATAAAAAACGGAAGAATATCCTCTACATCCACGAAGGTATCAACGGTGCATTGGCTCACAGTTCAGAGAATGAATTACCGGCAACTATTTTCGGTGACTTCGATAAAGTATTGGTCGCCCATTATCACAATCGTTGTGTAATAGAAGGAACAAATGTCGAATTTGTAGGAAGTTCCCGGCAGCATAACTTTGGAGAAGATGAGGAAAAAGGATATACCATTATTTACAATGATGGAAGCCACGAATTTATCAAGAATCAGGTAAACATGCGCTATCAGGTGATTGACGTACAGGCACAAAAAGTAGATATCCATCTGTCCGACAGGCTCGGAGAAATAAAAGAAGACGGACGGTACAAAGTAAAAGTACGCGTGCATTCTTCCGCAGCCGATGCCGCCACTGTAGATAAGTCTAAACTACTCACTGCCGGTGCCAATAAAGTGGAGGTAGTAACAGAAGAACCCGAAATCCGTGATATAATCTCCGGCAGCCTCTTCGAAAAATTTGACAGTAACAAAATTCAGGAAAATTACAAAGAGTTCTGCAGGGAAAAAGAAATTGAAAACCCTGCACTGGGACTTTCTTACCTTTCAAAAATAGACAGAAATGTGGAAGCTAAATGAAATATATGCACAGAACATCTGCGCTTTCAGAGAGTTACAGTATGTACTCAAACAGGGTGTAACTACACTTGTCTTCGGAGACAACCGGGACAATGAAAGCCAGCGAAGCAACGGTTCCGGCAAATCGGCACTGATAGAGTGCATCTCTATCGGTATCACCGGGAACCCCTTACGAAAAATCAAACAGGAAGAAATCATCAATGACAATTCGGACGAAGCACTTATCGAATTGTCGTTCGTAAATGACAGCATTCGTGAGAAATTTACGGTTGAACGACGTATATACCGAAAGGGACCGTCTCAGGTAATGTGTTATATCTCCCGGGGCGATAAGAACAATGCTGATGAAGCCGTACAATCAAGCATTGATGAATATAATAAGTTTATACTGGGCAAACTGGGCATCAGTAAAGATGAAATATACAACAACTTTATCCTGTCCAAATTCAGATACCAGAATTTTCTTGACTCTTCCGATAAGGAAAAAAAAGAATTTATAAACCGTTTTTCCAACGGCAATATGGTAGATGAAGCCATTACACGTATTCAGGAAGATAAAGAGCCGATAGCCAAACAGCACACCAAAATAGAATTGGAACTTGCCGGGATAGACGGACGCATCGGACTATTGAAAGAGCAAATCGAAAAGGAAGAAACCTCCATCGATGAGAAAGCCCGCACCAAAGATGAAAAGGTGAAAGAACTGGAATCAAGCATTTGTGAAAAACGAACTTATATTCGCGAAAAAGCCGAAGAGCTTAACACTGTGGAGAGCCGGAAAGTGGAAATAGAACATGTAGACAGCGAATTACAAAAACTTGAAAACAGTGAGAACACGCTCGACAACTATCTTACAGGTATAACAAATCTGCTTACGTTAATAAACAGAGACAGTGTTACTGACTGGGGGGCCGTAATCCGAACTAAAAAAGAGAAAATAAATGAAGCAGAAACCGAGCTTATAAAATGGGACAATATGTTCCGCCAAACAGAAGAGAAATACAACAAAATATCGGAATCATACGCAATTCTTTGTGATGAACATAAATTATTCCTGCTGGATAGTTCGGAGAAATCAGAAGCATACGACAAACACCTGAGCGAACTTACTGCCAGGTTCACCGACATGCAGGGAGAAATCGACAAGCTAAAAAACATCCGGCGTAACCTGAAAATGGCTGTTGAAACCCTGAATAACAAACTTGCCGGAGTTATCACCTGTCCATCCTGCGGATTTGAATTTATACTTTCCGACAAAGCATTCAGTGTAGAGGGTGGCCGTCGTGAGAAAGAGGAAAAGCAAGAGCAGTATATTACCTACAACTCAAAAATAAACGACGGCGATAAAGAACTGGAAAATATTGAATCATTACAGGCAAAAATAAAAGCCCACAAACGCAGACTAATCTCAGAAAAAGCCGAATGGGCCGATAAAGTAAAAGCCGCCGGGTTCGAATTAAAAGGAGTTTCCTACGAAATGGAAACCGTCAAACGCAATCAGGATAATATTACTTTTTCAATTAATCAACTTAATACCGATATAGACGGTATTCTTAGAAAAGCGTTCGATGAGGCTTTTGACCAGGTGGACGAAGCCTACAAGGCACATGAGCGGAAGAAAAACAGCATAAATGAGGATATACGGTCTGCCGAAGACTCCGTTGAAACGGTGAAGTCGACCATTAAGCAGATTAAAGAGAGTTCACCCACAGCTGTTTTAAAATCGCTTAAGAAGTCATTGGATGATTACAGAAAAGAATCAGTTTATATACTGACAAAAAAGAATCGTATTGAAGAGGAATTACAAACACTTGTGCGTCAGGAGCAAAACTTTGTAGAATTCAAGACCTATCTTGCCAATACTAAAATAGAGGCGTTAGGCAGTATCACAAATGAGTTTCTGGAAAATATCGGAAGTGACATACGTATCAAATTCTCCGGCTATACAGTGCTAAAATCTGGAAAAGTTAGAGAAAAAATTTCTGTATCACTTGTAAGGGCAGGGTTAAATTGTGGCAGTTTTGGCAAATTCAGTGCAGGAGAAGCAGCACGCGTAAACCTTGCGACCATACTTGCCATGCAGAAAATGATTAACACCAGTGCAGATACCGACAAAGGGTTGGATCTACTGGTTTTAGATGAAATACTGGAAGCTGTTGACGAGGCCGGACTGGCATCCATGTTTGCAGCACTGAATAAGCTGGAACTTACCGCCCTTGTAGTCTCCCACGGGAACATAGCCGAGTCGTACCCATATACACTCAAAATAACAAAAGAAAATGGTGAATCAAGAATCGAACCTGAATTCTAATGACCTTCAAAAAAGGGACATCCTGGCACTCGACATAGCCACGCATACCGGCTTTTACTGCATGCATGGTTACGGCACATGGAACTTTACCGAATCCAAGCGGCGTAACGACAACAAGCAGCATAAGGATTTTAGGGATACATTAATAAAGTATATCCTGGCCAACGGTATAAAGCATATTGTAGCGGAGGATATCAATGTAAATAATTACTTCTCCGATATGCGAAAACTATCCGAGTTCCGGGGAATTCTGTTCGAAATCTGTGATGAACTGAATCTTCCCGAACCAAGCTTCATCAACGTGGCCACACTAAAAAAATGGGCAACGGGCAACGGACGGGCTACAAAACCTGAAATGATGAAAGCCTGTATCGACAGATATGGTTTTCAACCGCAGGATGACAACGTTTCGGATGCGTGCCATCTCTATCATTATTACATCCGTAAATACAGAATCAATTAAAAAAATAGTATGATTAAGGTGCTTTACTTAAAACCAATTGAACTGTATCCAACTGAACGCAATATAGCTGAAGATTACGTGAAAGATTATTATTCACTTTATGTAATCGCATTGTGGAAACGGATACGGCAACTAACCTGCAAAAACTAACAGATAGTTCTGTTGAGCGCAGAACACAGTTATTTAATCAATTTGTGCTTCCTCACATCAATCTGGTCTATAAACTCTGTATGCGCTATACGTACTCAGCGGCGGATATAGAAGATAACTATATTGAAGTACTTATTAATTTTTACAAATACATTGAAAGTTATGACCCTTCCAGGTCGATCCAAACCTGGCTGCATATTGTAACCAAGCGGTTTGTGTGTGACATGAATCACAGGCGCAGTCATTATAAAACGACGGACGACCTGGATGTCAATGAGCTTGCCGAAGCACTCATTGATGAAGACGAAACCGGCAGTAACAGCATGGATATATCAAACTATCGATTGCTTTATGGGGATGACGTACTAACCGCCCTGGAACAGATAAAACCCATTTACCGGGAAGCACTATTGTTGCAACAGGCAGGATTCAAGTTAAATGAGATTGTTGAAATATCATTCCGCAACGGCAATCTGAAAACAAAAAACATTGAAACCGTAAAAAGCAGGCTTTTTCTTGCCAAACAACAAATGCGCAAACTCATAAACCGGGATGGAGAACGTAGAGAGGAATAAATTTATAATAGATGTATTTACATATCTGATGCGGCTAACTGTGCAGAAGTCCTTCTCCTTTCCCGGAGGCGGACTGGCGCGCCGCACAGTAGAGGGTTGTATGGCTGATCTGCAAAAAGCATACGGTAATGAATTGAGCAAAGAACGTATTACAGACTTCATTATATGCCAGGTATATGCTATCACCCGTTTTGATAAGACCTATGTCCGAAAATGGAAAGTAAACCACAGTTTTGGAAAAAAAGCACAGGAGCGATTCTTACAGAGTACAGGCGGCAGGAAATATTACGAAGATAAATGGCTTTCATCTGCAGGTATCTCCCGGAGCAATTTATATGAGAGGTTTAAAGAACGGAAGAATCATCCATTATACAAGTTCATCTATCCGCAGTATGAAGAAGCTACCAAAAAGCGTATGCATAATTCAGAAGTAGGTTTCTACCTGTGCCAGATATCGACATTGCTGTGGACACCCTTTTCCCCGTCCTGTCAAACGTGCAGGCACGCGGGGAGATGTATTGAAGTTATCCGCAAGAAATTCAGTGAACTGTACAGAATACGTTCAGAAGAGTACCAAAAGTAACAAGAATGAGTCCCAGTAAGAAAAATCCGTTAAGTGCAGAGTTTTTGTATGAGTTATATTCTACGGCAATCAGGTACGATCATATATGCAACATTCTTGTTAGCCATATGCATAAGGAATATCTTCCCGACCGCAGTTTTCAGCGTGTCCAGGAGGTTTTTGTAAACCATTACCAAACATACAAAAAAGCGCCTTCTTATGCCGTACTGTCCCAGACTTTCGCCAAAGACTATGATACGATTGAACTGATTAATACATTCCGGGAATATGAAGGAGACCAGAACCCGGAAGTAATAACCGATATGTTTGAAGCATATATCAAAGGGGTAAAATTACAGGCTGTTTATCTTGAAGTGGGAAAACTATATAACCAGAGCAAGCAGGACAAAGCAGAAGAAAAACTAAAAGACTATGCCGATTGGTTGAACGGCTTTACTTTAAAATCAACCTCCTTTATCGATGTTGGCAAAACTTTTAGACAACGCTTCATCCATAACCAACAGAAAGAGCAGGAATTGAACCACTCGGGGTTAAAACAGGTGACGCGCTTTTACATTCCCGACCTTGACGAACTAAACCACGGGCGTAACCTTCGCGGCCAACTTACCTGTTTTCTTGCCAGTACCGGGGTAGGGAAATCCCATATGGCCAAGTATATCGGCATTCAGGCAAATGTCGTTGAGGGGTTACATGTACTTCACTTCCAACTTGAAGGATCTGAGGAAGAAGCCCTCAACGCTTACAGTGGAGGAATGGTAGCAAGGAATGCCTTTTACTTTGAGCGTGGCCGCATCTCCGACTTAGAGATGAAGCGGTTTGAAGAATTGATAAACAGCTACTCGGGCAGTATCACCGTCAGGAGCTTTCCCCGCTTCAATACCCGTGTGTCTTCCCTGGATATCAAGAACGGCATTGCCGAATACCGCAAACTCAACAACTATTCGCCCGACATTGTAATCATCGACAGTATGGACCTGCTTACCGATGCCAGCCGCCGACAATGGAATGCAGAGCATGAAAGAAGCAAACGCATCGCCGTTGCCAATGACCTGAAAGACCTTGCCGCAGATGAAAATGTTTGGATGGTGGTTACCTACCAGGCAACGATTGAGAATCGTGACTGGTTGAACGACGAGAAAAACGTGCTCACGGAATATAATTGCAGCGAGGCCAAAGGGCTTGCCCGTCCGTGCACACACCTGATCAGCCTGAACCAGTCCGGTAACGAACGCAATGAAGACCTGATGCGGCTGCACGTTGCCAAATCACGTTTTTTCCGCAAAGGGGAAACATTCAGGATAGCAACCGATTACGACAATGAAGTATTTTTCGATGCCCCACGAACCCTTAGCCTACGGAGGTAACATGAATTTATCACGACAAGAAACCCAACATATCATAGAAGAACTTACCCGCGAAACAGGCGGAAAGCTCGACGGAGGAAATAAGAATCTCATCGCCGATTGCCCTTTCTGTAAAAAGAGAGGAAAGTATGGTATCTACATCAGCAAAGAAACCGACCGCAAAAGACAATTCATGTCGCACTGCTTCTCATGCGGATGCTCAACGACAACGCTCGAACAGTTACTTGAACTATGGGGCCGAATGGACTTAATGGTTACCCAAACGGTAGACCTGAACCAGAAGTTAGAAAATAATATATTATTTCCCATTGAAGTACAGGACGAGATAGACGACTCTCTCGGTATTGTAGAATTGCCGGACTTCTACCGTCGTACCTTCCTGCACCCGTATCTGAAAAGCCGTGGCTTTATATTCGACGATTACGAATATTTCCCCGTAGGTACAACCAACCGGCTTAACTTTCGCTTTAGTGATTATGTCATCTTTCCGGTGATAGATTCCGGAGATATCGTAGGCTATGTTTCCCGCCACACCTGGAGCAAAAATGAAATAGACTGCTACAATACCCGTGCTAAACTAAACGGCAGGTACAGGATATTGCGTTTTAGAAATTCAACGGAAAACGAATTCTCCCGGCTGCTGTACAACTACGATGCCGTGATTGAAGACACTACGCAAATGGTTATCCTCACCGAAGGCATATTCGATGTCGTTGCCCTGACACGCAAGCTGGAACTATACGACAATGAACAAATAACTGCCGTAGCCACTTTTGGAAAGAAAATATCACTTACCCAGATATACAAACTTCAAAGCAAAGGCGTAAGTTCCGTCATTATAGGCTATGATGGGGATGCTGTGGAAGCCATCAAAAAAACTGCTTCCGAACTACAACCATACTTTGATGTACTGATAGCCGATATACCGCAAAAAGAAAAAGACTGGGAAGACCTTACACTAGATGAAATCTACAATGTTTTTGCACACAGGCTAAAAACACCTATCGAATATAAAATTTCAAAAATTCAAGAGTTATGATGCAATTATCAGAATGGCTTGATGCCAACAAAATTGACTACCAACTGGTAGACAGTGAAGTAATTCATGTAACCGGACTCGGCAAACTGTTCGTAGCCGATTTATCCGGCGTAAAATCCATCTTCCGTGGTACAAAAGAAAATCTAGTTTTTAACCTGATGGAAAATCCACAAACACTAATGGACGAAGATGTTTACTATGTAGCCTTCCCGTTTGGAAGAAACTGGTACTTTTTTGATTTGCGGGAAGAATTCAAATTTAACCTGTTGAAGTATATCGGCAAACGAAAAGAGCCTGAAAAGAAAGTACCATTTGTGAACCTGGGTATCCATACCTCTTATGAACTGCTTAACGGTTCGGGTGATATAAGCCAGTGGGTAAAAAAAGCAAAACTAATGGGACATAACGCTATTGGAATATGCGACCGCAATACCCTGGCCGCTACACTTAGCATGCAGAAAGAATGTACAAAGGAGGGTATAAAACATGTATTCGGGTACAGTTTCGAACTCGAATACGAAAAAGAAAAAATACCCATGAAGGTTTACTGCCAGACGCAAAAGGGATTGCGTAACCTACTGCGCATTCAAAAGGCAATTATGGTAGACAATCCTGAAAATACGTTAGGTATTTCCGAACTCTTACTCCATGCACAAGGGAATGTACTGGTTCTGGGTGTACTCAGTTCTTACTGGATGCACAAACATCCCGGCATTGTGGAAAAGTTGAAAAACCACTTCGATAACATCTATTATCAGGTAGACCTGAGTGAATTCAAAGCGGAACGGATTGATGCAGAAGTATTGAAAGCAGTAGATTTCTTTTTCAAAAACATGTATCTGTCCGAAGATAAAACATTTGTTGTAGAACCGGTGCTTATTTGCGATACGTATTATCTGGACAAGGATGATGCGCGTAATAAAATTATATTAAACAAGATAGCCAGCGGTGCAGCACACCGGCAAAGCGAAGACCAGTATTTCAAAGATATTGACGAGCATTACCAAATCGTAAAAGCTTTATTCGACAGTGACACATGGAACATTGAGGAATTGTTCAGTCGTATGTGCAAACACACCGTTGATATTGCTGAAAAAGCCAACGCTTCTTACGATACGGGAAAAATGTATATGCCTCAATATATCATGCTGCCCGATGAAGAACAACAATACGGTACACGTTACCGCATGTTTCACAGTCTGCTTGAAAAAGGACTTAATGAAAAGATTCCACAGGACATGCACGAACAATACCGCAAGCGGTTAAAGGAAGAAACATATATTATTGAAAGTACCAATAATGTAGATTATTTCCTCATACAGTATGATATGGTGAAAGAAGCACGCCGCCGGGGTATAGCTGTGGGTATCGGTCGTGGTTCTGCCGGCGGCTCACTGGTGAGTTATCTGCTTGGAATTATTTCAGTTGACCCTGTACAATATGGGTTAATTTTCTCCCGCTTCCTTGTTCCCGAACGTTGCGGACTGGAATGGAAGGATGAAGTAACTGTTATCGGTGAAGATATAAAAATTGAACCGGGCAAAATCTACGTAAAAACAGATACCGATAGTGGTGTAATGTATCTTAACAACTGGTCCGAAATACGGGTTCTTCGACGTGGACAACCCCTTACAATATATGCCGGGCATCTTGAAGCAGGTGACGAAATCATCATGGACAACCGCGATATACTCTGGACACTTAACGATATTATTCAATGATAGTGCGTTCCATTCAAAAGCTCCGGGCAGGTGAACCTATGTTTGTAACGGACTTTTTCACAGATAAGGGATTAATACAGGGCGGACATTCCGCCCTTCCTGATATTGATACCGACTTTGCCAGCGACCGCCGGCACGAAATAAAAGAATACCTTGAACAGCGGTATAACATCAATGGCATGCAGCGCGTCTTTTCTGCCGGAACCTTCTCCACCATGAAGCTGAAAGCGGTACTCAAAGACGTTGCCCGTGTGTACAGGGTACCTGTAAGCCTGGTCAACTATATCACCGCCATATTTGATGATGATAACATGGGATGGACGGAGCTCTTTAAACTCGCTGCTACTAATAAAAAGGTACGTGACTTTGTGCAAACCTACCCGGAAGTAATCGAAGATGCACGCGGCATTATGGGTCAACCGCGTTCCACCTCCATACATGCATCGGCTATCATCGTAACTCCTGATACAAAGGATGGTGAACCCGCCGAGTGTTTCGACTTTTTGCCGATCCGTAAAATGGACGATTTACTGGTTAGTGAATTTGATGGAAATGAAGTAGAAAGCATCGGACTGCTGAAAGAAGATGTACTTGCTACCAAAGAATTATCAAAACTAAGTGCTGTAATCAGTATCGTAAACCGGGTATATGATAAAGAGTACAGTATCGAAAGCATTACCCACGATGAAATAAGCGACCGTAAAACCTACGGCCTGTTATCACAGGGCTACACACAAAACGTTTTCCAGTTTGCCAGTCGTGGGATCACCCGTTTTATTATGGATGTTCAACCCGATAACATTGAAGACCTGATTGCTATAAACGCTTTGTACCGTCCCGCAACCCTCGAAATAAATGCTACCGAAGACTACATCCGCTATAAAAAAGGTGAAGTAGCACCGGTTTACAACTACGGAACTTACGAGGCAACTAAAAACACTTTCGGTATTATGACATACCAGGAGCAGTTTATGCAGATAGCGCATACGTTGGGTGGTTTCGACCTTGGCAAAACCGACTACTTGCGTAAGGCCATCGGAAAGAAGAACGCAGAACTGATGGCCACCCTGAAAGAAGATTTTATCGTCGGAGCCGTTGCCAACGGCTGTCCTGACTACGAGGCCCGGGAGATATGGCACAAAATAGAAGTAGCCGGAAAGTATTCCTTTAACCGTTCGCATGCCGCAGCATACGCGCTGACTGCCTTTTGCGGGGCATGGCTCAAAGCCAATTATCCGACGGCATTCTATACCGTGGCGTTGCAATGGGCCGATGATAAAGAAATACCCCTTTTAATGTCTGAAATGGAACTTTGCAGTGAAGCGAAGATTGTGCCGCCGGATATTAATGTTTCCCAAAAAGCATTCTTTACCGAATACGAAACAAACCGTATTTTCTGGTCGCTAACCCGCATCAGGCAGTTGGGCACGAAAGCGGTTGACTATATTATTGCCGAGCGAAACAAAAACGGCAGATTTACCGGTATACAAAACTTTATTCACCGCATCTTTAAGTATAAACTAAAGAAATACAAATACTGGGACGATCCCGACAATGAAGAAGAGGCTGTTCGTATTCCTGTCAACTCCCTGCATGTGCGTCATCTGATATTGGCCGGGTGCTTTGATGAGTTGGAAAATATCCAGAGCATCAACGAACGCTTCCTTATATTAGAGAATGCAGGGTATGAGCTGGGCCTTACATCCGGAGCCAATGATTATTACCGGCAACTCTTTGAAGTAGATCACTTCTGGAGCACTCAGCAGATCAACGTATCAGGTATTGGAAGTATTGATTACCGCCGTGTTTTTGATAACTCCGCAATGAAAGATAAATGTCGCGGTAAAGCCTCTTATATGAGCCTTCGGGATGCACTAAACCTCGATAATGAAGGCAAACGCATTGTCGTTTGTGCCACAGTCGTTGAAGCTGAGGAAGTAACTTATAAAGATAAAAGTACCGGAGAAAAGAAAGCATTTTGTAAGATTAAACTGCAACAGAACAACGATCTCATGGAACTGGTGTGCTGGTCGGAATTCTATCAGGAAAACAAACAGCTCTTACTCTCCCTTAAGGATCGTATTGTCATGCTAACGGCTATCATCAAGTATAGCGACTACTCGGGATGCAATTCGCTCAACACATTCAAAACAACACTCATCCATAATTTATAAATATCGAAAAAATGAAAATCATCCGAAATAAATTATTACCCCCAAAAGGCTATGTAGCAATAATGGTATTAGGCTTCATCCTGGCCCGTGAGGATGTAGATATCTCACCCCGCACTCTTCGCCATGAAGTCATACATAAAAAACAAATGTACGAAATGATGATCCTTTTATTTTACGTCTGGTATGGTATAGAATACTTTGTAAGACTCTGTGTGTACCGAAACCACCGGAAAGCATACCGGAACATAAGCTTTGAACGTGAAGCCTATGCTAACGATCATCATATAATATACGAACGGGAACCGTATGCCTGGTTGGACTATATAATCAAAAAAGATAAAAACGAACCCAACAAAAAACGATAAAAGATATGGCAACACCCAAAACAGAACCCAGGATATACAGCGCAATCGGCCTCGACTTTGAAACAGGCAGCCTCGACTCTACCACCGGAGCCATTACCCAGATAGCCATGCAGGCGGTACGGCTCGACAATTGGCAGGTAACCGACCGTTACGTTCAGTATTTACTGCCTTATGAAAAACAGGATGCAGGTACACCTAAACGTAAAGTACTTCGCAATAAGCACGAGTTGGAAGTGAAGCCAATGATGGAATACCAACCGGAAGCATTAACCTATTCGGGAATAACAATGGAATTACTGGAAAAGCAGGGTATCGATTTAAAAGAGGTCGGCAATGCAGTAATCCGTTTTGCCCAAAAGAATACATTCAGCAAGGGTTACCAGACCAAACCAGTTTTGATCGGGCAAAATATCACATTCGATATTGGATTCCTGCAACAACTTATGAACTATTGCTCACTGGTAAAGGATTTCGAGAAATGTTTTTCAGGCACTAAAGACTTTTACGGTAATTTCCAACCACACTACGTCGACACGATATTCCTTGCACGCCTGGCATTGGCGCACGATCCGTCCGTTACCAGTTACAAGCTGGAACTTATCGCTGAGCGGCTGGGTATAGAACTGGACGATGCCCATGATGCGGATGCCGACGTAACCGCTACGCTTAACATAGGTCGTGTCTGTTCTTCACGTTTGCGGAATATGGAAGGTAATGGAGATATATTAATACAGAAACCGGAGAAAACCAGACAGTACTTCAAAATTTAGAAAATGAAAGAAGAAAGCAAAGAACAGAATAAAACTCAAGCCGAAACCATAACTTTTAGCACCGATCAGCTCATGTGTTACGGTGTATTGGGATACGAGGGGGAGGAGATGATGGCGGCCATAACCGGGTATGACTTGAATGTGCAGTTCAATATGCGCATCATAAACAGCCTGGCAGACGCCGAAGCTTGTGCCGATGCACTGGCCGATGTGTTCTACCAGGCACTGATGAAGCAACTAATTGCACGTAATGCCGATTTTCTAAAACCACATGAGCCTGAATAAACTATTCTTAAGTAAAGACAGGTAGCCCGGATGCACACCATCGGGCTATTTTTTTATCAACGAATGCAGTATGAAAGAAAATAATACGGAAGATAAGGGCACTATGCTAAGTGAAAAGGAAGAGGAATTCTGCAACCTCTACGTATACGGTGATATGGACTATGTGGGACAACATCGAAAATGTTATGAAGAAGTGTTCGGAGAAACCAAGAACCTCGCCGTAGTCAGTCGTAAGCTGTTGGCAAAACCACAGGTAATGGCACGTATTAAAGAGCTTGCCGCCCTTGTACAAAATGAAACAGAAACAATTGCCGTAAAACTGCAGGTTGCCGAAACACTAAAATCTGTTATGGAGGAGACAAGTTCGGCGGCATTCTCGGATAAGTTCGGGGTATCCCTTTCGCCTGCACCATTACGTGCCGTATCTGTAAATGCAGCCAAGGCATTAATGGATCTCTATCCTATCAAACATGCACACGAAAGCAAACTACGTATTGAGGGGGAAGGTGGTGTGGTCTTTAACGTAATTGTTCCCGAAAATAAACCGCCCAATGAAGAAACTTAAACACAAAATATGGGAGCGTACTATCTACATCGCTCTTATCATAATCCTGGTAGTATACGGGCTGCTTAAAGACAGTGAAACAGCCTCAAACCTGCTAAAAGCAATTTCCGAAGCATTTTCCATCTTAACACAGAACCCGTTATGACAACTTTCAAAGAATTTGTACTGCAAAACTTCAAAACACTCTTCCTGATCTTCTCTTTTATTATAACCATGTATGTTCAGCACATGAACAATACAGCACAGATAACCGAACTAAAAACTAAATGTACCGGCCTGGAACTGAAAATACAGGACCAGTACGACCGTATAGATGCGATTAAATTAGATAAGGCAGTATTCGAGGTTACCATGACACAATTTACCAGCATACAAACCGATATACGCGAAATGCGAAGTGACATTAAAGAGTTGCTACAAAAAGATTAACATGACACGGATTTTTCTTATTTATTTTCTTTCATTTTTTAGTTGGAGTTCTTCGGTAATTGTGCCGGAGAGCTCTTTTATGTTTACCGGCACTGATACAACAAGTGTTACGGTAAACCGATTTGATAGTGCCGTTGCCGTCATTAAAAGATATGAAGGCTGGCACACAGCGCGTCATTATCCGTATGTAGGGTACGGACACAAATTAAAGAAAGGGGAAACATTTAGCCACCTAATAAGTGTAGCCTTTGCCGACTCCCTGTTAAGGGCAGATCTGCTACAAAGGTGTGCTGCTTTTCGACGTTTTGGAAAGGATTCCCTTTTGTTGGCTACACTTGCTTATAATGTGGGGGAATACCGTTTGTTAGGAACAAAGACAATACCCAAAAGCCAATTGATACGCAAACTCGAAGCAGGAAACCGGGATATATATAAAGAGTATGTCACCTTTAGGAAATACAATGGCAGGATTGTAGCCAGCCTTGAACGTCGTCGTAAAGATGAGTACCGGATTTTATTTATAAATGATTAGTTAACTCCAAATATAGGGATATGGAAAGAAAAAGAATACGGATAATAGACTCGCCGGAACTCATCCGGTTCCGCCTGAAACCGTTGATAGGGTGGAAGGGTATTGTTACTGAAGACTTAAGTGAACAACATCGTACCACAAAAGGAGTTATGGCATATCTTGACGAAGCTTTTCTTGGTGAATATACTTGGTTTATTCCATTAACTTCCATAGTGTATGAAGACTAAATTCTATGCAGGTGTAGCAGCTATAATAGTTGTATTATGCCTTATCTGTGGCGGATTACTGAAAAAAATAAAACATCTTGAAGCGGAATGTAACCGGTATGAAGGTAACACGACTGCCTTGCTGTCAGACATGAAGCGGATGAGGATTGATAGTGCAACCTATGCGGTAGATGTGAAAGCTTTACGTTTGAATTTAAAGGAATATAAAAGATACCGGGCGGACGATATAAAACTAATTAAGAAACTGAATATCCGCATTAAAAGTCTGGAAACGGCAGCACGACATCAGTTGGAAGTGAACGCTCCCATAAAAGCTCTGGTAATAGATACGCTGATTGTACGTGATACAGTAGCACTACGTTTGCAGAAGATAGAAATGAATACGCCACATCTTCAGTTGAGCGGTATTATAGAAAATAATATGCTTATGGGTAAAATTTATATTCCTATTACGATTAATCAGTTTATTTGGATTGAACACAAACACCGTTTCCTGTGGTGGAGGTGGGGTGTGAAGGCTATACATCAGACGATAAGCACTGATAATCCGTATGTACAGATTAATTATTCAGAGGTTATACAAATTAAAAAATGAAGTTAGCTTATCACGCCAAAAATATATAATGTAATGATAATGAAAGAATTAGTAGAAAAATACTGGCTCTGAAAGCTCACTTTACTAAAGACGCAGCATCGCAAATTAAGAATGGAAATAAGTCTGCGGGAACACGCGCACGTAAATTGTCCCTTGAAATTGGGAAGATGTTGAAAGAATTTCGAAAACAGTTGTTAGCGGCGTCTAAGTAGGATATTGTAATAGAAAAAAGAAATAAAGAGAATATATGTTTGTGTCTTTTTTATAATACGATGCAAATGATAAAAACCCAAGAAAGTATTTATTCAATCTTGGGTTTTTAAAATGTCAAAATAGTCAGACTATTTTAGGGTAAGGGAACAATCAAAAGTTTATTCATCTCTAACCACAGATATTGCAATTACACCACTTTTAATTAAACCCATTTCTTTTTCATGCTCATTGGAAAGTGGTTCTAATTTTTTAGTTTCTTTCAATACAGCAAAAGCATTCTTATAGTTAGTAACCGGTTTGGGACAATAACGCCATTCTTCTTCCTCATGTGTTTCTGGTTCGCTCAAATCTATATTATAATATACTACTATTGAGCCTTCAAATTGGTAAACACTATATAGATAGTTGTCTTTACCTTTTTTCTCATAAAAGGTTATAGAACGTACAGCTAGGGTTACTCCTAAATCTTGGGCATGATAATTATAAGGTGAATAGTCCAAGTTAATTGTATAATCAGGCTTTGGAAACGCATCATTATGCTGATCTATATATGTCTGTCCATCCCCGGCTATCTTCTGCAGTTCTGGATTTTCTTTTAAAAACTTTGCATTTGAAAATGCATAATGAATAAAAGGTAATGTATCATTATCATACACAATATAACTGTTCATACTGCAATAATAAGAATTATTCCTTAAATACTCATGTATTATAATCCCTTTGATATGTTTTACCTCAGCTTTAGGCTCAGATCCATAAGCTTTGCCTAACATAAGAATACAAATAAGTATTAAAAAATATTTTCTATTATTCATAATCTATTCATAATTTATTAATTATTTTTTATTGAGTGATCACGGTTCTTATTTCCATATACGTGTATTTGAACATTTCTTTCAGATGATAATTTTGCTGCTTTTAAAATTCTTTGTGCTCCATACTTTATTTCAAAATCCTTCACTTCTCTACTTTGAGCATAACTCATTATTCCAAAAGTCCCTTCTTTGCCTGATCCTGTAAGATCACCTCCAAAGAGTGGAGAATCAGGTATTAGATCGGAATGTGGTATTCCCCAAGAGTGTCCTTGTTCATGAATAATTGTAGTTCCGCGTGCATCACCTAAAAACCTTCTATTAGGTCCAATTGTAATACGACGATTGGCAGAACTCCATAAACCACTTCCTTTTAAGTAATCTTTGTCGTAAATAATTTCATTTGCTGTAGGATCATCCGCTAAAGCTTTTTTTACTGCATCATCTCCTTCTAGCCCAATAAATTCACAACTATAACTGAAAGTCCATTTTTCTCCATCTTCGTCAGTAAAAGACCAATCTTGTGATCCAAATCCTTTTTCTTGCGCTATTTTGAATTCAGCGATATAAGTCTCATCTCTGACCACTCTGTCTTCTGATATACCTTGTTTTTTAAATTCTTCATTGGTATTGTCATAATAAAAAATTTGTTTAAGTTTTATTGTTTTTTGATCTTTATCGACGTCAGCAATGCCATCACGCCCATCTGGATCAATATAGTTTATAGGATTTAAGAAAGTATAAGCATATGTACTAATGTGTGGATATTTCTCCTGTAATGGGTCTGTACTCAACCAGATAGAAGTTCTTGGATCATAGTACCTCGCCCCGTAATAATACAGTCCAGTCTCTTCATCCAGTTCCTTGGCATTAAACAGATACGGCGTATTCCACCTGTTATTCCTTTCTTCAATGAACACTTCCCCGAACGGCACATATTCCACGTGCTGCACGATTTCGCCGTCCAAGTTAGTAATTAAGGATGAACTACCCAAATGATCAGAGTGATAATAATACTGGAAGAGTTCAGGATTATCATTCTTACCCGGATCAAATGACCTGGTAGCGGGCGAATCATCACAACAGAAACCGCTTCCGTTTACATAATCATCATTATCTTTTCCGTAATAAGGTACTTCAAAGTGTGCATAGTAATCCTTGATACTCTGCTGGGACTGTTTATATTTAGCCTTGTAATCTACCTTAGCTCCATCAACACCTGTTCCTGCATACTCTAGCCTTCTTGGGTCCTGACCGTAGCTGTCCAGATCACCGATTTTAGATACGATACGCTGGCTTCCTATGTAGATATGCTTGGTATACTGTCCACCCTTACTTACCACCAGATACGGGTTTACATAAGCTGTAAAGTTGGCTGTTTCAGTTCTTCCTCCGCTAAATATATCATTTACATAAATACCTTCATCATCACCACTTACTTTAACCACACGTTCACCCCCTGCGTCATACCAGTAACCGGAGATAAATCCGTTAGTATTAATCGCCATCAAACGGTTTTCTTCATCCCAAAGCAGTTTGCGTTCACTGGCTTTCTCTTCAGCTCCACCATCCTGCTTTTCTCTTGCGGTGTTAATATACACAAGGTTACCGTTTGCATCATACCGGTAAGCATGGTCTTTAGTAATCTTATCCTTATCTGCATCACCCTCTGTGCGGTAGTTCTTATCTTTCAGGCTTTGTATCTGATGAGGTCTTTCTGCATTATAAGAGTAAGAAAGTTCATATCCTGCTTTTAAGATTCCATCAAACTGGATACCCTGCTGTTGTACATG
>PPYE01680209.1_pt1 | contig 37656 bp, 20 predicted proteins | sample 1559881 | NCBI WGS metagenome assembly PPYE01 (sample SAMN08240022, study PRJNA423297) | Human gut metagenome, whole genome shotgun sequencing project. | reverse complement strand
AGATTATATTAAAGTTAAATTTGAAATTGAAAAACCTATTGGTGATTTAGCTAATAAAATTAATTTTGATTTACTTAATACTTTCTTTAATCATCAACATGAAATGACTAGAAGTAGTAGTATTAATAAAACTACTATGAAAAATATTCTTAATGATGATAGAGATATTAGTATAGCTAAACTTGTTGAAAATACTAGTCTTATTATTAAATAATTTGGTTATACTTCCCGTAGAGGACAGAATTAAGTTCATCCTCCACGGGGAGTCAACACTACTAATCTTGCTAATTATGGAACTAGAAGAAAAAGTAAGAGAATTAATAAAATGGTATATGGATACTTATGGTGTTAATAAAACTCAAGCTGTTAGAGATATTGAAAGTGTTATGTTACATATAAGTCATAAATAATATGTATAAAGTAAAAGGTAAACCTTGGGCTTATTCTGGTGCTATTGATGTATCAGATTGTGCTACTGCTAAAGAAGTTATGCTTAAAGCTGGACTTAATTTTAATGTAGCTAAATGTGAACTAGTTGGTAAAATGCCTATTAAACTTACTGGAACTGATGAAGAACTTGATAGAATTATTAAAGAACAAAAAGAAGGCGCTCATGTTTTTGGTACTGATATTTATCGTAAATGTGATAACGCCTTTGCTACCTATCGTACTGATTATAATATTCCTTTAGGTGTAGTTAAAAGCAAATACACTATTGTACAAAACAATGATGCTTTTAATTTCTTTGATGGTGCTATTGGTAAAAATTCTGCTATTTGGCAAACTGCTGGATTTTGGGGAAATGGTGAGAGAATATTTGTAAGTGCTAAACTTCCTAATAATTTTCTTGTTAAAGGTGATCCTGTTGAAAATTATTTAGTATTTACTAATACTCATGATGGTAGTGGTGGAGTTAAGATTTTATTTACTCCTATTAGAGTTGTTTGTCAAAATACTCTTAATGCTGCTATTCATTCTAGTAGTAATTATATTAGTTTTAGACATACATCTAGTGTTCATAACAAAATTAGTATTGCACAAGAAATATTAGGTATTAGTAAAATTAAATCTGAAGAATTTGCTCAATATTGTAATTTGCTTGCTGATATTAAAGTTACTGATGAAGATGTAATTCAATTTATTGGAGAAAATATTCTTACTAGTGATGAAATTCAACGTCTAAAAGATACAGGACATACTATTAAAGATATTGCTTATCGTAGTGGTTTAGCTTTAACTGATAGTAAAATAAGTAGTAGAAAAATGAATGTTATTTCTGATACTTATAGTTATTATTTTGATGGTCCAGGTCAAAGAGATATTCTTGGTACAGCTTGGGGTGCAGTTAATGCTATTAGTGGATATTATTCTAATATAGATAATATTGAAGGTACTAAGCGATTTGATAGTATTTGTTATGGTGATAAATCAAGAAAAATAGAAAATGCTTTTGCGCTTGCAGAAGCTCTTTAATTTATTAATTTAATTATATATGGAAATAAAAGTATTTAAGCTAAAAGAAATTCAACTTCTTAGTGGAGATGTTGTAGATGTAGAACAGTATTGTAATGTTCAACCTATTTTACCTGTTTATGGTAAAGAAGGTGATGCTTGTATGGATATTTATCCTATACACTGTGAATATGATAATACTAAAGATAGATTTATATATCATACTGGTTTAGCATTTGCTATTGGTAATGATGATGATGGTAATCCTAATGAAATGGCTCTTCGTCCTAGAAGTAATCTCACTAAATCTGATTTTTATATGCCAAATGCGCCTGGTACTCTTGATTGGGGTTATCGTGGCGAACTTCTTATTATTTTTAAGAATCGTACTTCTAGAGATTTAATTCATGCTGTATCTGACCTTGTTGAAGTAGTTGATAAACTTAGACAACATATGCATTTACCTGATAGTATGGTAGGTAATTCTAGACTTAAACTTAATAGTGTTAGAACTACAATGACTAATATTCTTGCTAAAGTTTCTATTCCTCCTTATGATTGTAATGGAGAAGATAGATGTGCACAATTAATTATTAATAGTGCTAAACGTATTACTTGGAAAGAAGTTAATTCTATTGAAGAACTTGGTGAAACTGAACGTGGAAACAAAGGATTTGGAAAAGGAACAGGCGGAGCTACTAAATCTTAAGATTGGTTCTGTTTATATTCATAATAAAACATCTAATGAATATATAATTGTTGATATTACTAAAATGAAACATCCAGATACAGGTAAATGGATTCCTGCTGTTATATATCATAGATATAGAAATCCTGACCATTTATGGTGTAGAAGTGTTGAAAGTTTTAAAACTCATTTTAGTGATGCTAAAGTTGAAGGAGGTGAAATTTATCTATGAAAAAGTTAATCTTGTTTTATTTACCTGATTGTAATGTTAGTAAACTTTTTGAAGAAAGGCTTCACAAAGCTCTTGCTCTACCTGAGTTTGCCGGTAGGTTTAATCTTATTAGGCATAATCTATATACTGATACTGGTAGACAAGAAGCGCGTAGTGCTGGTATTAGTGATGCTCCTGCTGCTTACTGTAATGGTTATATTCTACGTGGTATACAAAGAGATTACACCTTTCGGAGGTATCTTCGTAAGCTGTTAGAATAATCATAGATATAATTCTTTTGCCCTACATTGAATTTTAATTGTCATTATGATTAATCTATCACGATATGAATATCATTCAATGTAGGGCTTTAAAATAGCTAATTTTATAAATTCTCATTATATTATACGAATACTATGGTTAAAATTGAATTTTATTATAAAAGTGCCGATAAAGATAAAACAGAAGCCATGAGAGAAGCTATTGATATAGCTTTATTTGGTACTAATGTTCAATGTAATTTTAAAAATCTTCCTGACCATCTTATTCTTGAAGATATGATACTTGAAAAGGCTGTTGCTGGTAAGAATATTACTGAATATCCTACTTGTATTATATATCGAGATGATACAGAATATAAACGATATAGTAATTCTGTTACTTGGGAAGAACTTCGTAATGATATTAATTATCTTACTGGAGATGAACCTACAAGACAAACAAATAATATATTTGTTGAAGCGTTTATTGATAAACATGATTGTATAACTCGTGCTAAATGTGCTGATGCTATTGCTTGGATGTGGAAATATCAAAATACTAAAGTAGAATACATTCAAACTAATATTGATAATCCTAACAAATTTGCTATTGTGATTAAAGATAGTTGGAGAACTTATGCTACTTATGTATATTCTGATAGTCTTACTACTGAAATGATTAAGAATACTCTTCTTAGAGTTCCTAATACTATTAAAGAAGCTGTTAAAAATAATGCTATTGTGTTATGATACGTATTGATTGTTTTATTAAAGATGGGTGTGATGCTTGTAAAATTGCAGTTAAAAGTATAACTAATGCTATTAATGAAGCTAGTTGTGATATTACTCTTAATATTCGTAATACAAATCTAGATGATATTCTAAGAAAAGAAATTACTAAATTTCCTACTACTGTTATTACTAAAGTCGATAATGATTATAAAAGAAAAGAATTAGCTCGACTTGAAGGAAGTTTTCCTAGTGATTATATTAAAGATATTATTAACAAACTTGAAAAAGAATAAACTATGACAGTTAAAGAACTTATAGAAATGCTTGAAACTTGCGATGAAGAATCAATAGTATATATTGATTATAATGGTGATATTAATTCTATTGATGAAGTATGTGATTATAGTAATAATTGTGGAGAAGTTATAATAGTTAGTGATTAATTAAATTTTAAAGCTATGACAGTTAAAGAACTTATAGATAAACTTCAACAATTTGATGAAGATAAACTTGTTTTAGTTGAAGATACTGAATATAAAGAATTTCAGGCTATTGATGTTGAACCGGTAGATGATAGATTTGTAATAATTACTACTACGGTTAAATAAATAATATTAATGCTAATGGTTTATATGTTATACGTAAAGCTGGATCTAATAGAGCTGGCTTTATTAAATTTGATGATTAGCTTGGAACCGCTACGAGTGCTACGCACTCTTCGCTATACTCCCCGTAGAGGATGGAATGGTAGTTATGCTAGTAATATTAGTATAGTTATTAATGATAATGATTATATTGATTGAATGAATACTAGTCTATTTCATCCTCCACGGGGAGTTGAGCGTAGCGAAGCGGAGCGTTCTACTAATCCTTAAACTTATAGTCGTTGGCATAACTGAAACCCTGGTAGTTAAGCTAGTCTTACTACTGGGGTTTATTTTTATCTTATTATTAAACTTAAATATATTATAATTATGGTTGCATTTATTGTTCTTCTTGGAATTATATTTGGTGGTGTTAAACTATTGGCTATTGCTAATAATATTAGTGATAGTGAAGCTATGGATAAGTATAGTGGTAAACTATTTGTTGTTGCTATTATAGTTTTTGTTATTCTTATGTGTGTTATTGGTAATAATGATGATACTTTTAATTAAGGTGTTATTAAACGAAATAGGGCTTGTCTAGGTAGAAATACCATAGGCAAGCCCTTATTTTTTACTAGATTCAAGTCCAGCTTATTCAAATATATCTTTAGCTATATCTTTATAAGGTATAATACTAAGTATATTTTCATCAAGTTTATAATAACTATTATTATTAGGTAAATCAAGAACTCGATTAATACTACGAACAACAGGTATATTACGAACAGCCATAACTTCAAACTTATTCATACCTTTATATCTACCAGTAGTATATTCCTCAGTAAAGTCTTCTTCAATAAGGAATCTAGCAGCCATAGCAGTAGTACCAAGTAAGTCATTAATAGTTTGTCCAATAGCAACAGGACTAGACCATAACTTTTTACCTTCAGCATAAGCACCAAATGGAGTAAATGAAGCAGCTTCAGAAGCAAGACGGTCAGCGTGATAAAGCATAAGATTATATATAATACTTTCATCATCATCTCCTCCCATACCAGTTATAGCAATTGCTCCAATAATGGCAGCACCTACATAAAGTAAATCACCTAAATTACGTCTAATATTTGCTTTTTCATGTTCAGGAAGAAGTTCATAATTAAGTTTGAAATTAACAGCAAATGAAAGTAAATTCTTACCATAAGTTTGGAATGCTTTAAGAACATCACTTACATTATTAATTTCTCCTATGTTAGTTTCTTTAAATGGAATAGTCAAATAATCATAAAGACTAGTATAACTACCTTTTTCAATAGTACCAAGAGTTTCATTATAATAACCATTCCAACGATAACGTTTCTTAAAACCAGGATAAAGATGCTTATGATATTGCATAACCATACCACCCCACCAATGTTGTTCAATATTAGCAGAACCAAGTTTATCATAAACACCATGAACTTTCTTATTTACTTCACGAACTTTATCAATAAATTTAGCATATTCTTTAAGAGTAAGTTTACTATCAGATTTTATTTGAGCAATTCCATCTTTAAGTTCAAACTGATTATAAATATCTGGAAGTTTAGCAAACTTTTTATCAATATTTTTAATAAGTTCTTTACGTTTAGCTATATATTCTCTTTGTTGTTCTTCATTAAGATAAGTCTTAACAAAATCGAATATAGGATTAGCTTTAAATAGATTATATTTAGCTCGTTTTTTATTATCAGCTTTAGCTTCATCCATGAACTTATTGAATTGTTCAAGTAGAGCTTGGTTCTCCCCTCCACGGGGAGTATTTATTACAGACATAAGAGCATCTTGTTCAGCTTTACGATGATACATTTCTTTACTCATTATATCATAACCACCTCTACCATTATCAACAAGTCTATGAGATTTAAGCATAGCAAATAACATAGTATTTTGCATATAATGTTCACCAACAGATTGAGGACTAAATAGTAATCCACGAACTCTACGAATATTTTCTCTAAGACCTTCAGCAGTACTAACTTCAGTTACTCTATCAAAATCAACTACATGACTAAGTTTAATAATAGCATCTTGAAGTGTACTACTATTTTCACTATACATATTAGCCATATAACTAACAGTTCCTTTAATCCATTCAGATTTACCAGCTTCCCAATCTTTAAGATTAATATATTCACCAGCAGCTCGTTCCATAAAGATATTACTAGAACCAGTAAGAACGTTAGCAATACCACCAGTAATGTTCATCATCATATATTTACTACCAGCAATGTTTTGAGCAAGAGAACCAAGTTTAACTAGATTAGGAGTTTTATTATCTTTATATTGTTCAAATACAAGACGACGAATAAAACTTCTAAGATGTTCACTAGTTCTAGTTTGTTTTTCTTGTTTATATTCAATTTCACCACCAGCACTAGCTTCTCTATTTTCACTTATACTACCTTTATAATTTATATCATAAGCAGTATTACTAGTAATAATTTGGTCAGCAGTATAAAGAAGATTTTTAATTGTTTTAACAGCATTATATCTATTACTTTCAATTAAAAAACTATTAAATACTTCTTCCCAATTACGATTAAGAATATCATTATGAATTTTATTATTCTTTTCAATAATTTCATCTCTAGCTTTAATAGCAGCAGCTTTACGTTTACTAAATTCTTCATCACTTTCATCAGGTTCTTTAAATTTAGGTATAGTAGGCAACTGTTGAGTATCTTTATTAACTAACTGAACTAATCTAGGATTAGGAATATCATAATCTTTATCAAAAGTTAAATCTTCATTATTTCTCCAACTAGTATTATTAGGAACATTGGCTGTCCAACCAAGAAAACTAAGAGCTTGTTCAAAATAATCTTTAGCAGTCATTTCTTTAGACTTAGGTAAAGATGGAAGATAACCCATATCAACATATCTCTTATTACTATTAGTAAAACAATACTTTTTCATAAGTTCGTTTACTTTATCCATAAGTTCAAGTTGATATTCATTAAGATTAGTATAATTAATATTATCATATCCTGTTCCTACTCTATACTTATTAACAAAATTACTATATTCTGGATTAATAAGTTCTTCTTTAGGAGTAATATGCATTTGATTAATACGTGGTTCATAATTACCAACAACAGCACTACCATCATCTTTAATCATTTGCATACTTGTCCAAATACGAATAGGTTTAATAGTACGAGTATATGGGTCAAAATAATGATTATCTCTATACCATTGTCTATATTCTGCACTATCAATACCATATTTATCAAGAACTTCTTTTTCTTTCATATAATAATACTGAGTAGTAGTTTCTCTAGTTCTTTTTTGAAGAATATTAATTGCAGCAGTTCTATCAATATCAGTCCATTTATCTAAATCTTTTGGTTTAATAATACCATAGATAGTACGATTAGGTCTTTCAGTAATAGTTCCATCTTCTTCAACTTGTTCACTAAATACTTTTAACCAAGCATCATAATATTTTTTACCTTTAGCAAAAGCTCTATTTTTATCAAGTTCATATTGTTTCCAATTATATGTAACTTCACATTCAGATTCAATAAATTCAGCAACTTGTTTTGCTTTTAGTTTATCAGTACTCTTTTCTCCTCTTGTTATATCATTGAAAACATTAAAACCAGTTTCAAGCTGTTCTAAATCTTGTAGACTTATATCAGAAGTATTAAGTGTTCTAGTAGCATTATCAAAATATTTTTCAAGTATTTTATTAATAGCTTCTCCTACATTAATTTCTTCTTCACTCTTAGATTTATTACCAGTAAGATAATTATAGAAATCAGCACTATAAATTCTAAGTTCATCTTCAGCAGAACGAATAATACCAACATAAGGCATACCATTGCCTTTAGTATATTTATATTTTCTAACTGTTTCAGCTTTAATAAGAGCGGCACGTTCTTCAGGTATTTTACGTCCATCAACTACGTTAAATTCATCTTTAGCTTGAAATTCTTTAATAGCAAGATTAAGAACACTATTACCTTTATTAGCGTCTTTAAGTTCTTCAAACGCCCAATTTAAATCTTCTATATCTTTAATATCAAGAATATATCTAGTATTCTTACGAATCCATTCTTTAGCTTCACGATATTCAGGAACTTTCATAAGTTCTTCCATACTAATAAGAAGATTACCATTAGCATCACGTTGACTTTCATATTTACTAATAATAGAAAGTTGTTCTTTAAGTTTAGAATCAAATCCTTCTTTAGCTTGCTTATCATAGAACATTTCTTTAATTTTACGAATATTAGTTTGATAAGCACGAAGTCTTTCAGCTACATTTAAATCATGACCAATTTTTTTATTACCATCTTCATCATAAAGACTAGTAAGACTATCCATTTGAGCGTATATACGTCCAAGTTCTTCATCTTGACTTTGCGTAGTAACATTATCAGTAGCTTGACTTAGAATATCTCGTATTCTACTATTAAGTCTTTTATATTCAGCAAATTCTTTAGGAATACCATCATCTCCTTTTTTAAGACCAAGAAGATTTCTTTCAAGATTTATAATATAAGTAGAATATTCAATAGTAACATCATTACCATCTTCATCTTGAACAGTGATTGGTTTAAGCTGATGAATAGTAGTCATATCAATAAATTTAGCTTTATTAGATAAAGCAATAAGATGTTCAACACTATTTATACCAAATTTTTGTTCAGCTTCAATAGCAGCATCTCTATATTTCTTTATCTTTTCTTCCCAAATAGGATTATTAGGTTGAATTAATCTACCATCATCATCAATTATACTATCAAGACTAACAGATTTACCATCTTTAGCAGCTCTAGATTTAAGTTCTTTAAGATAGTTTTTAAAGTCATTAGATTCTTTAATACCATTAAGACGACCTTCTTCAACAGTACCCATTACATCTTTAAGTATATTCTGCAATACAAAGTTACGATTAGCACGAATATCTTGTATCCAATAATCCATAAATCCAGTATCACCATAAGCATCAAATTCTTTCATAAGACCACTTAGATAATTAGGATTAGTAGTACGTAATTGAATCCATCTTTCAAACCAATCTTTTCTAGCAGAATGTACAGTAGTATTAGAATCAACTTGATTAACTAATTTTTGAATCTTTCTAATATTCTCTTTAGTTTTATCATCAAGATTTGTACTATCAATATCAATTTCGCTAATAAGTTTGTATTTATTCTTAAATGTATTAGCACTAAGAATAATATCTAAGAAACGATTTTGAAGTTGTTCATCTTTAAGAACTTTACTAATAACATCTTTATCGTTAATAGGTTTATCAATACCGTCAATTTTAATAAAACGATTAATATCATTAAGAATATTATTAGCTTCAACATCTATATAATTAGCAATAACTGATAATGAAAATTCAGAATTATCAGAAAGACTACTACTATCAAGATAATTAATTTCAGCATTATTCAGAGCATTAAGAACATTTTGAGCAGCAGGTTGACCATGACGAACAGCACGAGAAATAACTAAACTTGCATTTTTAGCAAATCTACCAATAGGAGTTTGGTCATCAACACTACTATATCTATCAGTATTACTTGTAACTCTATCTATTTCATTTTCATTAATTTCAATAAATAATCCAAGTTTATTATCTTCAATATTAAGATACTTAGCTTTATATTGTTTTAAATCATTATTCATATTAACAGCAGCAGTACCATTAATATTAAGATAAAGTTTATCATTAATAGTATATATAGTATTATTTTCAAAAGGAGTATTCATAAATGGTTGAAAATACTCATCAGATATATATTTACCATATAGTTCAGGAACTTCTTTATAACCTTTATTTACAGCTTTATTAATATTATCTTTAATACCATCAATAAATTTATCTCTTTTTTCTTGTTGAGTAAGACCATCATAAAGAAGAACAGCTAATGGTTTATGAATATTATTATTAGCTATAATACTAGGCTCAATACTATTATAAGTTTCAAATGATTCAAGTCTATCAATAGGATAATAAGCTAAAGTCCCATCATAAGTTCCTTTAATATATAAATTTCTATTAATTCTAATAACATTAACAGCATCTCCATTTCTTATTATTCCTACATTATCAAGATTTTCTTGACCATTAAAAGTAATAATACCACTTCTTTTTAGACTATAATTAATTTTATTATTAGTAAGTCTTTTAAATGTATAACTAGGACAATTAAAACTATTATAATTCTTACGAATAAAACCAATTATATCTTCAACATTATCTTTATCAACAAAACCATAACTATTAATACCTTTCATAGCTATATCTCCAATAGCTATTCCATTATCGCTCAATCCTCTAAGGGGAGTATTACTTATAAGTCTACTAATATTTCTAGTTCTAAATTTATGACCTTCAACAATAAAAGCATATTTAACTAAATCAAGAGCTGTAAGTTTAATAAGAGGATTGGAATGATTCCAAGCTCTATCAAACAATCTATGGGCTTCATCATTAGTAATATCACCTTGTATGTAATTAATATATTGAATATTTACATTACGACGATTACTTCTTTCGTCATTAGCAACTATTTCAATATGTTCAAATACACTGCCATCTTGACTAAAGTTACGTTTAATCCAATCAACTTTCTGAGCAGGGGTAAGTCTAGCAAATACATCAATTTCAGTTTGTGTAGGCTCAAATATATTTTTAACTACAACATCATCTGTTTTAATATTAACTAATGTACCACTAACTCTACCAACTTCTAAAGCTCTAGATTGACCAGTACCATATTCTTTAATATATTTAGGATGAACAAAATCACCATTAACAATAGTAACAGGTAAATTAAGATAAGAACTACCATTATTACCTACTTCTAGTTTATTAATAAGATAATCTTTATAGTCATTATATAACTTTTCAGTCATTATTCCACCTTTAGTCCATTCTGCTATTCTATATACATAATCAATAAATACAGGATTAGCAGTTTCAAATACTTGTTGAGTAGCTTTAACACTAAGAGCAGTACTCATTTGTAAAAATGCAGCTAAACTAGGATAACTACTTCTAGATATATCAGATTTAATAAATGCATTTATACCACCACTAATATCAGGAAATACACTCTCTAACAGCAAGGTTTGACCCCCCGTAGAGGATGGAGCATAAATATTACTATTCTCAATAATAGTTCTAGCATCTCTAAATACTTTATCACTAGCATAAAAACTTTGTTTAGCACCATATTTATCAGTACTAAGAATATTAAGATTATTACTTATATCCTGTCCGATTGAGTTTAACCGATTGAATTGTGCTAGAACATAAAGGTCAAATAAAGCCTTCTGAACGCCATTCATTTCCCCTCTAAGACGAGATTTATATGCATCTGATGAAAATATAAGGTCAGGTGATGAAAATGCGTCAGAAACGCTTAAATTGAATAATTTCTTGAAAGTTTCACCATAACTTTTATCAATAGTTTCAATTAGCTTTTTACGTCCAGTAAAATTAACTTTTTCACCAAAACCAAGATTATGAGCAACTTCTCTAATAGCTTCAGTAAGCGGATTTTTAGTACCTTCTGCAAGAACACTATTAGTTTCTTTCCATTTACGAACTAGTATGTCAATAGCAGGTTGCCACATAAATCCAATAGCAGTATCATAATTACTTCCAAAGTCAACAATAGTTTTAAAAGCATTAAACGTATAAGTATTTTCATTATGTATAGCTCCCTCTTTCATAACATCAAGAATATGAGCAGTAGTCTGAGAACTATAAGGATTAATCAAATAACCATCAACATTCTTATCATCTCCAGACCAACCAAAATTCTTATGAGTAATACGAATATGTTTATTACCAATAGTTTCAACATTTTCTTTACCATATCTATTAACAGCTTCTTGTTCACTAATCACATCAGTAGTGTACATAACTTTAATACCTTCGCTATGATTAGCTTTAGTAACATTTCCAATACTCATAAAAGTATCTCGATTAACACTGATACCTTTAAGTTTAATACCAGAAGTAGCAGCATCAAACCAATCAAGTTGAGTAAAGAAATCACTAGGAGCAACAGTTATTTTATTAGCACCTACTATTTCTGCATAAGTTTCATTAGCTTCTTTGACATTTTCAAAATTAGAAGTAGTAGTATTTTCTTCAAATGCAGCAGGATTATTAAGTATATCAATAAATGATTGAATAATAGCATTAGTTCTAGCAGCTTGACTACTTGTATCCTCCACGGGGAGTTTTAAGTATGATTCATAAGATTTAAGTCCACCATCATTAGCAATTTTTTCAACAACTTTAAGATTACCATTATAACCTTCAAGAGTAGCATTAATAGCATCTTCGCTATTTTTTAAAGAAGCTCTAATATTACCTTGTTTATTATAAGTCTTACCAAGAATCTTACGACTAGCTTTATCTACATTATCTTTAACATAATTAATATATCCAATTGTATCTTTAGTATATCTATCATGAGTAATTTCTGTAGGAACATTATTAACAAGATTAAATGTTTTAGACATTCCATAAACACTATCTACGTCAAAGTCAGAACCAGTTTGAGTAACCCATTCATCTGGAACAACAACAGTACTACCATAAGCATCTGGAAGAAACTCCTTAACATACATAATACATATAGATTGTTTACCTTCAGTAGGAATACGATAACCAATCATAGTACGTAAACTATCAGGAACTTGTTCAATATTTAACCCTTTAAGTTTACTACTCCATCTAGGAAGTTTAATTTCAGTATAATAAACAGGAGTACCATCAACTTCTCCAATCTTTTTATATTGAAGTTTACTATCTGTTTGAGTTTGTTTATCAACTTTAAATCCAAAATCAGATAGCTGAGCAGCGTGCCAACCACTAATAAGTTGCCTAGTAATATTAGTATTAAAATAACTATTAGCAATACTTTCAAGTTTACTATTAATATTAGATAAAAATAAAGGAAGATTATTAAATCCAGCACTATCTAAATCGAAAAACTCAAGAAGAGCTTTTTCAACTCCTTGTTGTTGAGCATTTTCTTTAAATCTATCAAAGAATACAAAACGATTAAGATTTTTAATAGTACCATTAGAATTTAAATCAATATGTCCATTGTCATCTAATCCAATACCAAGTTCAGCACAAGTTTTTTCAAAACTATTTCTAATATTAGCGACATAGTTACTAAATACTTTATCTTTAAGTTCATTAAGTTCAGTTCGATTAGGAAGATTATCAAGCATTTTCTTCATAATCTGAATAGCAGCTTTATTACTAGTATCAACCATATGTTGAGGAACTTCTTGCTGACGATAAAGATAATTATAACTAAATAGTTCAGAATTATCAAATACATTATTATCAAATTCTTTAAGAGCTTCATCAGTTAAAACACCATCATTATTCCAAAGTGTCATTCTGTTATGTTGTGCAACTTTAACAGTTTCAACAGTATTAATTTGATGAATACCTCTATTAGTCATTATATTATAAACTTTTTCAAGTTCTGTTCCTTTAATAAGTTTAGGAATAAGAACAAACTCAGCGTTCTTTACTTGTCTAGGAACTTCAATACCAACAGTAGTATCATAATATAAATCATAATAGAAATTCTTTTGAATTTGAACTTTATTAGCAAATTTAGTCCAATCAATTTTATTTATTGGAGTATCATCTGTAAGACTTTTAATAAGTCCAGCATATTTATCTAATTCACCAGCAGCAGTAATACGACGAATCCATTCCTCAAGAGTAATATAAGATTGAGCATCATTAGCATTAACACCGCCTTTAAATGGTTCTAGTATTCGTTCTCTATCTTTTTTATCAAGTCCAGCTTTTTTAAGTTGATTATCAAGTCTATCAATAACAACTTTATCAGAAGCTTTAAAAGTATTATAAATAGTAACACCCCTAAATTTATCTTGAAGAACTACTTTTTTACGTTTAGTAATTCCATTAACAGTATAAGGAACAGTAACAGCATTACCTTTAATAGTTATATCATATAAATCAGTAGCTATATCTAAATCATTTTTAGTAAAATCAGTATTACCAAAAGGATTACCACTAGCTTGTACTTCTTTAATACGTTTTAGAATAGCTTGACCATTATTATAAAAACTTTGGTCACCACCATACATATCGTACATACTATCTCTAACAAGATAATCATTAACTAGAAATTCAGCTAAAGATTCATTATTAATCCTATCATCAATAAATGTACCATATTTATTTTTAAGTTCTTTATAACCATTAGTTATATATTCATTTAACCAATCAGCAACAGCATCTTCAAGAGCAACACGTTGTTCTCCATTAAGAACTACTTGATTATTAACATAGCTAAGTCCACGTGTAGACCCCCCGTAGAGGATGTCAATAGTCTTACCATACCCAATTAGTTCATTAAATGCTCCATTACTATTAGGAGTAATTTTACTAACTAAACGTTTAAAACTAAATACTCTACCAGCTAAAACTTTGTGTCCATCTTTAGTAGTAAATACATTACCTTTTCCATCTTTATGGTATTGATTATAAAAATGTTCAGGTTTATTATTATAAATATCACTAAATTCAAAATCTCCATTAGTTAAAATAGGATTACCATTAGCATTAGTTTTAAACATTACATTAACAGCTTGAGCCATATTAGTAAGTTCTTGAATAACTATATTATAATACTGTTTAAATAATGGATGTTCTCTATTTATAATTTTAGTTCCATCTTCTAGTTGACTACGCAATCCAGCAAGACTATATCTAGGAGCAGTAATAGTAAAGTTTTTAGGAGCATCACTAGGTATGGGAAGTAAATAATTAGCAGTAGGAGTTTCAGAATTATTAATATCAGTCATAAATAATCCCATAGCAGTAATTAAATAATCACCATCACTCATACTACGATATAAGTCATTATTGTTGTTATCGAGTTCACTAATACCATTAAGAAGAGAAGTCTTAAATATACTACGAGCGTATTCAGTAAGTTTAGGAGTTCCATTACCAACTCGTCTAAATAATCCATAATTAATTATATTACCATTTTCATCTCTATGTTCAAGAAGTAAATTACTATAATCATATTGATGACTAGCAAACTTTTGTCTAGCATAGGTTTCAGCCATAGCATTTTGTTCTTCAATAGTAGACTTATCATCATTGATTATTTTAGCAATATTAGTAATAAAACTTCTATTAATAACATCAGAACTTAAATTACCTTCGGGATTACGAGAATTAAGTTCAACAGGAATATAAATAATATCTTTAAAAACATCAGCCATTTGATATATAATAGAAGTATCACCTCTATTAATAAAACTATCAGGCATTTTAGTTCCTTTATCCTTTTTAAGTGCTTCTACATATTTATTATAGTTTTCAACTGTACGATTAATAACATTGGCAAAGTTAATAAGATTATTAGCCATAGCTACACGACCAATCTTAGCAATAGCCAAATTAAAACTAGCTTGATTAATATCTGGAAATATTTCTTTAAAAGCATCATATAAATAAAGATTAGCATGAGGAGTATTTTTATATCTATCATATATACGAAACTTTTCACGAGCAGCAGGAACACGATTAGTAATAATATTATTCTTAACATTATTATAAAAAGTATTCTGTAAAATAGTACGAGAATCAGTATTAGGATTAGTTATACGAGAACGAACATAACTATTGCCAGCACTATCAGTTTGAATGTAAGTTTCAATCTTAGATATAATAGGTTTATTAAATACCATCATATATTTATTAGCAAATACTTTATTTTTGCTAAGTAAATCATGTAATTGAATTAAACATTCACAATTTGGAATAGTTTCAGATATACGTTTAAGACTAGCTATAAAATTATCTACATTACTAGTATCAGAACTAGCATATAATATTTTAGATAAATAATTAGCATCAGAAAAAGTAACAACTCCTAATTCATTATTAGTATCAAAAGGATAACTTCCATTATCAAGTTGAGAAGCAGCAGTAAGTTTAGGTAAACTTGCAAGATGATATTTAATAATTTCTTCTACGTGTTTATTAAAATCTTTAACTTCACCAATACTTAAATTCCAAAGTTGAGTCATTAAATCAATACCATCATCTATACTATTTTCATCACCTTCAGTAGAAGTTTCATCAAGATAACCGCCTAATTCTTCATAATCAGTAGTTTGATATAACTCATCTCGTTTAATAAGTTTAGCTACATTTTTATTATTAAAAAGAGCTTCATTAAATTCAGTATTAGTTAAAGAACGAAGTAATGCACCATAATTAAAATCTTGGGCATTACCATATTTACGAAGAAATGCACCAAGACCATTAATTTTAATAGCAGGGTTTGGATTATTAATAAAACTATTAAGTTCATTATTTCTAGTTTCATCACTTCCAGCTAATTTCTTAGCACGTTTAAGTCCAGCATTAATAGTAGTTTCATTAGTACGTTTTTTAATTTCATTAAAATTTAATGGAGCACCATTATATAAAAAATTAAAACTAAGTTTATTCATAATATCAGCCATATAAGTAATAGCTGTATCTCTAGCTTTAATTGTACTAAACAAACCACGTTCTTCTTTTTCAGCAATAGAAGCTACATCGTCCATATTACGGAGTTTAATAGCTCTAGCTTCAAGAAGAGCATTATAAGCTTGTCTTCCAGAAGTTTTAACATTAATACCTCTATCAGCTACAATCTTCTTAAAGATTGGGTCTTCAACCATAGCTATAAGACTATAATAATCAGAGTTATTAGAACCATGTTCTTTAATAATAACATTATTAAGATTATCATAGCCTACAAGTTTAATATTTCCACAACTCATAAGTTTATATTTAAGTTTAAATTCATTAATAGTAATACCTCTATGACTAATGTAAAGTAAAATTTTATTACATCGTCATAGAGGCTGTTTTCTTTCGTTTTAAGCGACTTTTATATTTGCTCGATTAATTCTACATACAACTAAAACTGATGCGTCCTGTATCAAGCAAAGTGGCAAATTCGGGCTGTTGGTCTATTGGTAAACGGCTAGTTAATTCAGCCATATTCAGCACTATATCATCATCAACACTACTAAACATATCAAGTCCATCATTAAGATTATCATTATTATAATTATAATCTTGACTATTATCTTCATTAGGATTTTCAGTTTGTTCTGTACTAGCAGTTTCTTCTTCAAACTGAAAAGTTTCTTGAATAGCCTCTTGATTACTTTCTTTAGGTATTTTTTTAATAGCTTTATAAGCATCTCTAGCAGCAGCTAATAAACTATCTTCATTAATCTTAATACCTAACATATCAGCAATAACTTCAAGAAGTTTACTAAATAAAGTCTTACGTTTATTAACTTTTCTATTATCATATTTAATTTCATTAAGTGCAGTCATAAGAGCATTACTAGTAATACTTTCAACTAGAAATTCTTCAAGAGCTTCACTTGTATTAAAGTTCTCAAATAGATAAGGTTTAAGTCTTTCTTTAGTAGAATCATCTTGAGTATTAAGCCAAGCTTTAAATTTATCATATATAGGTTTAACTAAAGCAAGAGCTTGTTCAGTATTATATTTAGTATAAAGTTGTCTATGTAAACTTTCATGAAGTATAATATTAACAACTCGATAAACTCTTTGACCAGCAATAGCAGAACGATTAAGTTCAATAGTATCTGTATCACGATGATAAACAGCATTAACTTGATTGCCATTATTATCTGTAAGACTATCAACTACTTGAACATTTTTTGGTAATATATTAAGTTTTTGAAGAGCATCAATATAATCAATAGCAGTTTGGTCATTAGCAAAGTATTTTTTAAGACCTCTAGTAAGATTATTAGCAGTTAAAGCAGATTCAAAAGAATTAATATTGATAGCATTAACTGTATCATCTAGCATGAACTCAGATAGCTGTTCAGGTATAACTCCATCCTCCACGGGGGGTCTACCCTCTAACTCATAAGCAATATCAAGATGGGAATGTATATCAACTTTCCAATTGCCAGCAGTATCATCTGTATTAGTATTAGCTAGTTTAGTTCTAACTAAACCATTACTAATAATAAAATCTTGATAACTATTATAACTATAAGTTTTACCATCAATATTTATAATAGTTTTACCATTTTCGCGATAAATATATTTATTAGTTTTATCATTAGTTTTTGTACTATCATTAATAAAATCTTTACTAATAGCAAATTGGGCATAGTTAAACATTTCATCAATAACAGGACGAAGAGCATTATCTAATTCATCAATAGTACTAGCATTAATACCATAACTTTTACCTATTTTAAAAGCACTATTAACAACATAAGGAGAATTAATAATAATATTACGTTTATAATTACCAGCATCAGAATTAATAGTAAAAGCATAATCCTTACCATTAAAATGTGCACCTTTAACATAAAAGCCTATATTAGTAGGATTAATACTAATTTGAAGTCCAGTATTTCTATCTCCGTTAATAAGTTTATTATTTCCAAATATATCTCCAAGACTTTGTTTAAGTTCACCAAAACTTATTTTACCACTAATATAATCTCTACAAAGGTTATTAACTTCATTCTTAATAGAATTAATAATACGTCGAGCATCTCCTTTAAGAAGATTACTATTTAATGGAACTTGTTTACAAAAAGCATATAGAGAAGTACCATCACTACTTGGAATACTAATAACAGGCATACCATTAGTAGTAAGATTTTCAATAATAGTAGGTTTACTTTCTCCATTAAGATATACTTGACCTTGTACAACTACACCAAGTTTATTAACATCTTCATTATAATTAACTACTGTTTCTTGTACATCATTCCATTCGCCATTAGCATCATCAATAGTATTAAGAACTCCATATTTAACATTAACAGCTCTAATCTTACCTTTAAAATCACCTTTAACTATTGTAATAGCTTGGTCATAACTATTAAGAAGATTATTAAACCAACGATTAATACTAGCTTCATGACTATTTTCATAAGGCTGATTAAATATGTATTTAGTAAGATTAACAAGATGTCCAGCTAAATCAAAACTTGCAACAGGAGTAGTAAAGTTTTTAACAATATCAGGATATTTAACTTCAAATTCTTTAAATAAAGTATCAAGTTCTTTATTTGTAACTTCTTCTTTAACGGCAAGTTCATATAAATGACCAATAAATTCTTCATCAAATCTGTCACCGTCAAGAATACTAATTAAAGCATCTTTAAGCGGAGAAACAACTTGACCATTTTCAGCATGAATATTATATTTCCAACCTTGATTAACCATATCATAATTACCAAACTTATCAATATTTGGAACTCCTATATAACCAATAATTGTACCATTAGCAAGTATATTAATACGTCTAAGCTTACTATCATATTCAGTTTCTAGATAATCACCTTGTTTAATACTAGTAAATGCTTTAACATTTTCATTTTCTACTATATATTTAAGATTAACATTATTAGTATGTTCAACTTGAAGTCTTTCAAGACGTTCTTTAGCAATACCATCTACATATTGAACAAATTGTCTAGCATTAAGTTTTTTAATAGTTGATTCATCAGTAGCACGATATTTACCTTGATTATTAGTGCTGGCATAAAGATAGTTTTTTATTTGATTAAACAAGTAATTTTTAATAATTTTATTACCCGTAACATTATCTATATATTCAACTAATTGACCAATACTAAGATAGACTTTACCATTAACAATTTTACCTCTAGTATTACCTTCACTATCAACACTATTAGCAAAATCATCCATAATAGCTTCTATATTACGTTCATTACCTGTAACAGTAGCATAAGTAGCATTAAGTAATAAACGTCTAGTACTATCATCTTGAACAGAACTATATAAACTACCGCCTGTAAGACCGTCAATAATATTATTAACTATGTCAGTAGCTTCTGTTTGTTCAAATCCAGCTTGACTAAGTTTATCAATAATAGATTGTCTAGCATTAAGTAAATCACTACTAGTAGATTCATGTCCTAAAGAATCTTCTAAATCAGCAATACTTTCATAAACTAAATCAGTACCTATTTGACCACGTTCAAAATCATCATCTGGAAGAGTATTATTAACTTCAGGTTTAGGAGTACTAATAGGTTCTTGAGAAATTGGTTGTTCAGTTTGAGATTGAGGTTGTTCAGTATTAGTAGGCTCACTAGGAACCGCTTCGCTTCGCTCCGCTATACTCCCCGTGGAGGATGGAGATGAGTTAGTATCATCTACATCAGTTTCATTAACTTCATTAACATCAGGATTAACAGGAGCAACTTCTTCCTCTTTAGGAGTATTATTAACATCGTTTTCAATCTCAGCAATCTCAGCTAATTGTTCTATTGTATTTTTAAGATGTTCATTACCTTTAGAACTTAAATCAAGTGCAGCATAAGCATCTCGAATAATTTTATCTATATTTGGTTTATTACCATTATTAGCATCTTTAATAACAGAATTGACATATTCTTTACCATATTGTTTATAAGCATTACGTAAATCGTCCATAGCTTTATTAACAATTTTTTTACGACTATTATCAAAGAAGTTATTAAGATAAGTTATACGAGATTTAATATTATCATCAGATAGATTAAGTTGATTTTTATTAATTTCAACATTAATCTCAGCATTAACAACTTCTGCTAAATCTTTAAATACTTCATTATATTGTTTTTGAAGTTGAATAGCTGATTGAATATCATTTTTATTTTCAATATCAATAGGAGTATAAAGTTTATTAATAGCATTTAGACGTTCATTTAATTGAGCAATACGTTCTTGTTTAACAGAATTATTAATTGCAGCATTATCTTGAATAGTTTTAATATCTCTTTGAATACTATTAATAATATGTTGATAAATACCATTCTTAGCAGAATTAATATCAACATCTTCAATATGATTATTTGTAATATCTTGATTTAAAACATCATTAGCCCAATTAAGAAGATTATTATAATTTTCTTGACGATTACGAGCATGAACCATTTGGGTAGCTATAATACGACCAACTTCAAATCCACCACCAAGTCTATTAACTTTATTTAAAGTAGTATTATATTCATTTTTAAGATTATTAATTTCAGTTTTAAATCTATTAATAAGTTCAATACTATCTTGCTGTTGTAATCCAAGTTTATTAGTAATACTATCATTAAATTCTTTACTATTAATAGAACTTTCAAGAAGTCCTAAATTACCAGCGTTCATAGAATTAATAATAATATTATCCATATATTCTTTTTCAGCTATACTACGAAGTTCTTCTTCAGTACCAACAATAATATCTGGATTAACTTGATTACCATTTTCATCAGTAATAGTTATAAATGGATTTTTACCATTAGCAATAGAATTAAGTCTTTCTTGGTATGCTTGAAAAGTAGCAGTACGACCAAGAATTTCGTTTTCTCTTTGTTTTTCAGCAGAAGTCCAATCTTTATCAAGACGTTTATTAATAAACTCTCCAGCTTTATTCATAACACTACTAAAAGTAACACCACCAAGAGCACCCCAAAATGCTTGTTCCCATAACATTGGGTCTTGAAGATAATCTTTAATAGTTTGTTGAGGAATATCTTTATCAAATACTTTTTTACCATTATATAAACCATCTTGACTAGCTATATAATTAATAGCTTCTTCAACCCCTTCTGTCCATTCAGCTCTTACACCATGAAGAATATCATTACCCACATCTTTTAATGTACTAGTAATAGCTTGTTTAGTAGTTTTATTACTTAAAGCATTAGTAATTGCAGCAGCATCATCAATATTACTATTAAATGCAGTATTTAAATTTCTAAGTCTAGAACTAGTTGTATTACCACTTAAAGCATTTTTCCATAAGTTCTTTAAACTATAAACTTGCCATACGTCAAAAAGAACATTAGCCCAATCTTCAGCAAAAGTAATATCAGCACTATTTTTAGCAATATCTTTAGCTACTTCTTCATCAGACATATCTTTATATTTAGGATTATTATTATAAAACTCTTCTTTTTGTTTATCATTCATATTAGCAAGTTGAGTTTTAGAATAATCTTTAATATCGTTATAAGTTTGTCTAGCTTCTTGATAATTTTCAAGATAACGAGAAGGAACTCCAATAGCAGTAGCCTCTGCTATTCTACCAGTAATGGCTCTACTCTTTTGAGTCATATTAATAGCATTAGCCATTTTATTAGCTAATTTATTAAACTTTATACCTTTACCTAATAAAGAAACACCTTTAGCAAGACCAGTACTAGGAATCATAAGAGTTAAAGAACTAGCTATACTAGGAGCGTTACTAGCCCACCAAGCAAAATCCCCAATATCAAAAGCAGCATTAGGATTTTCTCTATATATAGCTAAACGCTCATTAATAGATTCTTTTAAAGATTCAAGTTCAGAACTTATTTCAGATTGATAATCATTAGGACTATTACTAACCATATTATAGAAAGCATCAGCTAAATCAGCAAAACCAATAGCTGTACCAACAGTAATCTCATTACCAATCTGTCCAATCATTCTTAATCCTTGTTCCCAATTACTTTGATTAACAGCACGTTCTTTATCAAGTTTTTCTGGGTCATCAACAGGATTAACATAAACATCATAAGGAGCATATTTATCTATATCATATTGATTAAGATTATATGATTGCCCAGCAATACGACTAAATAAATGACCACGACCCTGGTCACTAATAGAAGTGCCAGGGTTGTAATCAACTAAAGTAGGAGGCTGAACAGCCCCCTTTTTAGTTTTAGGATTATATTCAGGATTAGGTGTTTTATTACCACCTTGTAGAAACTTTAATACATCCATATTAATATAGATTATTAGTTAATTCATCATAGTAATATTGAATAACATAAGGATCTGAACTGCCACTAAGTTGGGCAAGTTTAGTAGCAACATTTTGTTGAATAGCTTTAACAGCATTTTCATCTACTGTCATACCAGTTTTAACAGCAGTTACAGTTTGTTCCCATTGGGATAAATTATCTACAATATCAACAGCATTTTCTTTACTTACTAAACCAATAGTTTGATTATTAGTAGAATTAATTAAATTAAAACCTCCACCATTGGGTACTAATTTAAATTTATCAATTCCAGTAAATGCAGCATTATTAGTAAGAGAAATAGGTCTATTAGCATTATAATAATTTTCAACTTTACCTTCTGCTTTCCAAGCAGTATCTTGATTCCAAGATTGAATAACAGCACTATCAATAGCTCCACTACCAACAAGAAGAGTTACAGGTTCTCTTTTAAGTTTACCTTCTGTATCGTAATAGCCAGCAATATTAATTTGAACACCAACATCTCCAGTTTTTGGATCACGAACTATAGTAGGAATGATTTCGTTTTTTTTAGCACTTCTAAGATATGCAGTATAAGCTTTTCTATCTTCAGAAGTCATATTTTCAAATATTCCATTTTCACTAGTAATATAAGCTTCACCTTGAGTTAAATCAATACCACTACGAATAGCCATCATAGCTTGTTCTTCTTTATTCTTCTTATAAGCAGAAAGTTGACTAGCTTTCTCAGGATTAGCATTCATCATAAAATTAATTTCAGCTAATTCAGGAGTTAAAGCGCTAATACCAATAGTAGAAGAAGTTATTTGACCACCATCAAGAACAGCATCATTTTTAGATTTAAGAGAATCAACATAATTAACTAAACCAATATAAGGTTCTTTATTACCTGTTGGTAATCCAGCATGATGTTCTTCACCATTAGAGTCAACTCGAACAAATTTATCACCATATCCAAAAAATCTAGTCTTAGCAGAATTAAGAAAAGCATTTAAAGGATTTCTAGTATCTTCAGCTTCTTTAACAGCTTTACCAAAACTATAAATAGATTTATGATAATCTTTAGGTAATTCAGCATATCTATAACCATTACCATCAGAACCAAATCTTATTCCAAGACTAGCAGCTTTTTTCTCTCCACCAATAGCATTAATAAATGAATTATATACATCATTGTTATTAAAGTATTGTCTAATAGCAGAACTATCTCCAAATATTTGATTAACATATTTACTATATCTATCTGAATATTTATTACTAGGTAAATCACTTAAACTAATAATAGAATTATATGTATCAAATCCATCAATACTATCTTGAGATTTACCAACTTTAAGACTATTAATATATTCTTGATTATCAATAATATCATTGAGATAACTAAGAGCATAGGCTCTATCAGATGGATTAGTAATATTAGTCATGATACTAGTTCTAATATCATCTGGATTGGCAGTACTTAAATCAATATTAATATCAGGATTATATTTAGTAAGAAGTCCAGCTATTGATTGTCTATTAGTAGTAATTTCAGCTTGAGCTTGTGCAGGCATAAAATTATCAATACGAACAGGAGTACCTTTATAAGTTAAATTATCAATAGCTTGTTTTCTTTGAGTTGTACTTCCTAGTCCAGCTTGTTTAGATAAAGCTAATTGAGCTTTCCATGCTTCACCATAAGTAGTATTACTATCTTGATTATAAAAAGTTGCAGCATTATAGAAAGGGTCAATACGTTTAGCAAGATATTGTTCAGGAGTAAGTAGAATACCATTTTTATCTGTTATATCGGGATTACTACCATTTTGGTCATATTTCCATTTAGCAATCTTATAATCTTGTTCAAGACTAGCTTTAGCTCCAGGAGTATTTTCTATAACAGCTTTAACAGCTTCAGCAAGTTTAGCTTTACTTAATCTTTGCCATTGACCTTCACTATAAGAATAAATTTCTCCTGTAACTGATTTAGTAATATCATCAGTAACTTTACCGTTAGCATCAAGCCATCTTGTTTGACTACCACCGCCTTGTTCTTTAGCAGCCCATTGAAGTGCTTGATTAAGTATTTGATTCATAGGAATTTCAGAAACTTCTTTATCAATAGGAGTCCATTTACTTCCACCAATAACATTACCATTCTTATCAGTTATATCTTGATAATTATATTTATTAACTGTACGATAATAATTCTTATAATCTTCAGATAAATCAGTACGTTTATCAAGATTATTCATATAAGCTTTATAATCTTGTTGAGCACGTAAACGACCAATCATTCCCGGACTTGAAGTTATATCTCCATAAGTTCCAACTATATCATCAAGACTAGAATAAGCATTACCATATTGCATATTTTCGGTAAGAGCATTACGAACTTTATTAAGTTGTTCTTGACGCCAAGCATCTTCAGCTTCATTTAAATCTAATTGAGCAAGTTGAGCATCAATTTGAGATTTAGTTTGAATAGCTTGTTGATGACCTTGTTCAAGAGTATTATAAGTTCTAGCTAAGACATTTAAGTCAATAGGATTAACTTGTTGTCTAAAAGTAGGAGTATAAAAGTTTATCGGCATGATTGTTTTCCTCCAAGTTTTCTACGTTTACGAATAATAAATTCATCATAATCAACTCCAGCATCTCGCATAATTCTATCATCTACATTAGGAGCAGATGCTCTCATCGCACTAATAGTATTATTTAAAGCTTTACGATTCTCATATCTACTAATCATATCTTGAATACCAGCATTAATTCCAGTAAATAAATTATTTACATTAGTAAGTTTAGCTTCTCTAATACCATTATCAAATGCTGTTTTTCTATCTATATATTGATTGTATTGTTGAGCATTAAATTGACGAACACTTTGTTGATTACGTCTATCTTGATTAATAAGATTAGTTTCTATATTTTCTTTATTACCATAAAGTTCATTAGCAGCTTGACCAGCAGCATTACGAACTCGTTGTTTACGAGCTAAACTAACACGACTACTAGCAGTATTAGAATCAATATCACGATAAGCTTCAAATTTATCTTCTCTAATTCTATCAAGTTGAGGATTAATATTATATTTAGTTTTAAGTTTATTAGCACTAATAAGAGTAGGTTGACCTGGACCTCTCATTTTATTAATAGCTCTTCTACTAGCAAAATAGCTAGCTAAACTACCAGCTACATTACTACCTAGTCCAATCCAATCAGCAGTAGTAAGATTTTTAAATTTACCTTGACCTTTACCATCGGAAGATGTAGTTCCTTTAGCAGGAGTATTAGTAGAAACAGGTAAAGTAGTAGGAATACTAGCTTCTATAGTAGGAAGATTACGATTATAAGTAGCAGTAGGAGGAGTTTTAGTAGGAACAGATTGAGTTGCAGATAAACTTGGAATATTAGTATTATTTGTACTAATACCTTTATCATTTCCATGACTCCAACCAGCTCTAACTAAACCGCTAGTAATTCCAGCACCATCTTCAAATAAAGGAAGTCTACGTTCTGCATAATATTGAGGACGACGATTTCCATTATCAATATTAGGTTTATTAGTATTAGTATTTACATTATTATTTTTAGACCATCTTCCATTTCTAAAAGTATAATCACTTCCAATAATAGTTTCTCCTCTAGCAGATTTATTAATAGGATAAGCAGAAGTTCTATTAATAGTTCTATTAGTTATAGGAACATAAGCTCCAATTTGTTCATCATATTCCCAAGTTCTTCCATGATGATTAATCCGTTTTCCACCAACAGCAAATTTATCGCGTAGACCCCCCGTAGAGGATGGAGAATGGATTAAGCCATTCTTAACATTACCACTAATACTTACAATCATATCTTTACCTCCAAATTTTCTAGATTTACGACTATATCCTTTACTATATTTTCCTGTATGTTGTCGAGTATTAAATATATGTTTAAATTCTTCTGAATTAACATCTTTAATATCAACTACATCAAGACTTTGTTTACCAACATCACCTGTAAAAATAAAATGTTGATAAGGATTACCTTTATTTCTACTCGTTTTATGAAGCATTTCACTAGTTATAACATTATATTTTTTATTTTCTGGATGGATACCTTTAGATTTAATATATTCTTTTAATTCATTATTACTAATACGTTTACTTTTTCTAAGTTCTATATTAATATCTTTATTATAAAGTTTATCAAATTGTTTTTCAACATATTTTCTATAATTATTAGAAATTAGTTTACCAAGTTGATTATTAATATCTTTATAATACATATCTTTAACTTCTTGTTCAGGTATTTGATATACTACATCATTGCCAAACATATCATTATTATAATTAACTACTTTAAAATTTTTATTATCAAAAGTTACTCCAATACCAGGACTATTAACATCAACACCTTTCTTTTCTAAAATATCATAAACATATTTACGAGTTTTATATATAAAAGGCCTATATATAGGTAAATTACCAATTTCCTTACCTATAGCATCATTAATATAATCGTTTTTAGCATTACCAGTTATTTGATAACTAGGTTTATATTTTATATTAGGGTCATTAATAAATTTTTTGATTTTATTTGCAATAAACTCATTATAACCATAGAATTGAGAATATTCTTTATTAACTTTAGAAACAATATCTTTATATGGAATATTTTTATTTTTACTTAATTCTGTTCTAGCACTTTTACCATATCTAAGCAAATATGGAAGTTCATAATCAGTATAAAGTTTACTTTGTTCAGAATTATCAAAAGCAAAATCAGCATTTTTAACCCAATTTTCTCTAGTACCTTCAAATTTAATAGGACGTCTAACGGATACTACAAATCCATCTTTTTCATTACGGTGTTTAGCTTTTGCATATCCAATAGCTGTATTTAAACTATTGGAAGAATAAATAGTGCCTTTTCCATTATATGAAGAATTAAATCCAGCTCTACCAGCTCCTGTATCTGGAGCATAAGTTGAAGCATAATATTTAGCTCTATTTTCAGCAGTAGGTTCAACACCATTTCTTCTAAGTATATTATTTATATTTTCTTCATTACCTGTTTCATGTACACCTCTAACAAATGTATTATGTTCTAACAATCTATCTTTAATAAGTTTATCTGCTTGTTTAGGATTTTTTGCAGCAGATAAAGGAATAGGGTCATAACCATAACGAGCATTCCATTTATTAAAAGTTTTAAGAAAAGCTTTTGTATCATCAATATTAGTTTGAAGAATATCAGGTATATCAATAACTTTTCCGTTACTACCTAATATATTAACAAAATCTTTATATTTACCAATATTAGAAGTTAATTGTTTTCTAGGAGCTTCAAGAAGTTTAGTAGGTTTAACACCAAGAACTTTTCTATCATTATTAACAGATAAATTATAACGAATATTAGGAGAAATAGAATAATAACCTAAAGCATCTCTACCTTTAGTAATAGCTTTTTGACTTGTTCTAGAAATATTTTTATCTAAAGCCATAGCAACTTTAGTAGCTTTATCGACACCTCTTAAAACTCCAGCGCCACCTAACAATATATCAAATTCAGGATTAACTTGTTCAAGAGGAGTCATATTAACTTCTTTTCTAGCAGGAACTTTTTCTAAAGTATTATTTGCTATTCTATAAGTTTCTGGATAATAAATAAAATCTCCTTGTTTAATACCACTATTTCTAGGAGATTCCATTATAGGAGTTACTCTAGTATTATCACTTTTAGCTACATATTTTTCTTTACCATATTTAGCTTTAGTACCATCATCGTTAATCCCATTTCTATCTTTAAAATCTTCTTGAGCTTTAAATACTTTATTAGGATTAGCTCCACCTATAACTAATTTAGCAGGACTAACACCATTAATAATAGGTTGTGCAGAATAAACTTTAAGTTCATTACCATTAGTTTCAACTACTTCACCATCTTCTACTTCAATACCAGTTTTATCATTAGGCCCAATATCAATACCACCTTGACTATGTTTTCTTCCATTCATATAAAAGAAATTATTACCAAGAGGTTGAGCAATACCACCAGCAACTACATTTGGTATTTTACCACCAACAGCATATTGCTTTTGAGGAAGCTTTTTTCCATTACTTCTAGGAGTTTGAATAATATTAAATGGAAATGTTGGTCCAAGTTCATCATCACTAGGAAGAGATTCTTTATTAAAATCTTTAACATAATTAATAAGTCTACCAGCAGTATTATTCATTAATTTTTCTCTATTATCTTTAGACACCAAATTGTTTATACCATTATAGAGAAATTCATTACCAAGTCTTATTAATCCGGTAGTTTTAGCTACTTTATCATAAACTCCACCAAGTGGAGGAATACCACTTTTAATAAATCTGCCATCTTTAGTAACTGTACCTTTAAATTCACTAGGTATGTCACTTATATGAATAGTTTTATTTTTTCTAGGCATTGTTATATAATATAATGAGAAATTAATATTTTATTGATTTTAAGACTCTCTGCTGAACGATAGCCTATCAGTCGATTAATAGTTCATACCTATATATAATAATTCAACAGAGAGCAAAAGACTAGCGTCTAAGACCGCCACAGCGATATATTTTAAGCCTATCTCGATATACTGATTGAGGTATAACAGATGGCTGAACATTACCATTAGTAATCCATTCAGGACGTTCAAGACCAGTTTTAGGAGCACTATAAACAGATTGTTCGTCTTGTTTAACTTGAATAGGTTCTTTACCTTTGTTTCCAAGCATACCACCAATTAGACTTCCAGCAGCTCCAATGGCAGCACCAATCCAAGCTTTTCTACGTCCACCGCATTTATATTTATTAATAAAGCTAGAACGTTGATACATAGTCATTGGATTAGTCATTGCATTAGAAGTAATATTAAGTTGCTGTTGACCTGATTGAAGTTGCTTACGTTTTTCAGCTTCTTGAGCAATACGTTTATTTTCATTAATTTGTTGATTAGCATTAATACCTTGCCCTATAGTAGCACCTAATTTATCAAGTCCTTCTACACCAGTAACAGAACTTGCAAGATTTCCTAAACCAGGAAGAGCTTGAACAAACTCAGTACCAAAATTAGCTTTACGTCTAATTCTTCCACCACATTTAAGAGTAAGCTTATCATTATATTGACCAACATAATCTTGATTAGCATAAGCACTAGTTAAAGCTTGAGCATTTTGTAAAGCATCTTTATGGTCTTGTGCAGCTTGAGCTTCAGCTTGAGCTTTTTCTTGAGCTTTCTTTTGTTTATTACCTTTAATTATACCACCAGCTATACTAGCAGCAGCACCAATAATAGCACCAATAAATGCTTTTTGTCTTTGTCTATCTCTATACTGTATCATAATTTTCTAAATTGAGTTTGAGCACATTCAAGACTTTCAAATTCAATGCGCTTATTATCTGTATTATTAAATATGAAACGAACTATAAAATAATTACCATAAACTCTACGAAGTTTATCACTTGGAGAATTAGGATGTTTATTAATAGTATTACGAAAATAATTAAAGTTATATTGAGTTAGTTCATACCAAGGTTTTTTATAAGCATTAAACTTATTAAGTTTATCAATATTAATATCAATATCATCAGTATCATTATCTTCATTAAATATACGAAGTATATCTCCAGCATAAGGATGTTCTCTTAAATCTACAGGATTATTAGTATTATCACTATAGAAAGGAATATATATTTTGCGTACTTTATATTTAATAAATTCAAGAAACTTAATAAGTTCATAAGATTCATTAATAATAATATCAATATAACTATTATAAACAAGTTCTGGTTCTTCGCCAACTTCTTGTCTTGAAATCATATAAAGACTATTACTATCATCACCCATGTGAGTATTAAATCTACCATAATTATATTCATTAGTAAACACATGAAGAGGACAATTAAGTCTATCATTATTATGTTCAGTTTGAAAATAACATTTAGTTTTAGTTGACCAAGCATTATTAAAGTAATAATCATGTAAACTAATAAAGCTACCAACTTTATAATTAAAACTTATTACTTCATTATGAGCTTCTTCAATAATAGTTTTACTAACAGGATTTATATTATCATATGTATAATCAAACTTAATTAAAATACGATTATTATATTTATCATGAGCAAATCTAACATTATTAGGACGATACTTATCTAACCATAACTTTATATCTTCATACATTAATTTAAGTTGTCCATCATCAAATTGATAAAGAGCATGAAAATCATTATTATAGAATATATAACCAAATTCTCCAACTATATATGCTAAATCATCTTGCAGTCCACCATAACCTTTATCACTAGTAAAGACTTCTTTATAATTAACTTCAAAAGCATCAGGTTGATAAAGTTGTACATTTTCATCTCTAGTTTTAAGTGCAGCACTGATATCAAACATAAACATACTATGTTGAGTATGTACTAATAGATAATATCCAATACCAACAAGATTAGTAATTATTCCTTTATTTTCAGTAATATTTTTATAACCTTCAATAGGAAATACTCTCCAAGCATTAACTTCACTTTCATCTTGAATAATATTACTACGTCTTATAGTTTTATCAAAACGAGTAATATTAATAATATCATTACGATATTGAGTTAATAACTTAGGAACAAATTGGTCAACATTACCAATAGGGTCTTTAAATAAATCAACACTATTTTTAGGTTCTACAAACGTACCAAATGCAACACTTTTTGTATCAGTTTCTTCTTTAATACTAAATGCTATTTTACTAGGTTCATTATTAAAACATTTACTTTCAAAGAACTTATCGCTATAAAGAGGAAATTGAATATATTCAGCAAAAGGTTTATCAAACCAACAAGGATGTGTACCATCAATATAATAATAAGGAGTATTATTAGGCGAATATAATCTATAATCTCCTTCATTCATAATAACTCTATTATCATTATATACTAATACTCCATCATATGTCATTCTACCATTATATCCATGTTCAATAGAATATGTTCCACTAGAATAACGAACATCATTAAGTCTTATAAGTTCTTTTTCTTTATTAATATAAATATTTCTAGTACAATTAAGAACAGTAGTAAGAAACATAGTTTCAGCATCTAAAGAAAGTTCTTTATAATCATCCATTTCTAATGCTGTACCTTTTCCAGCTCTATCATCTGCGATACTATCAGCTACTACTAATTTATAATTATTAATAGGTTTATATACATTTCTACTTATTACTCCTATAACAGGCATATTATAACTATATGGATAAGTAGTATTAACAACCATATCAACAACATCAGATTTTTCTCTAAACGGTTCAAATATACATTTACCATCAATACGAATTATATTAAAATCATATTTAATAGTATCATCAATGTCAAATCTACCACTATATAGATAACATTTATCACTAGTATAATTATTAGAAACAAAACCTGGCTTAGCAGCATAATTAGATTCTTGCCATGTAACATTACTAGCTATATTAGCAAAATCTTTTCTAGTTAATAATCCTGTATATCTAGTAATAGGTTCTACTTTTTCATAACTAACAAACCAACCAACATAACCTAATTCTTTTATTTTATTCCAAAGATTATTATCAATATTAACATTAATATAGAACTTATTAAAGGTATCATTCATATTATATACAAAACCTCTAGTATGTTCTCCACCAATAGATTCAGACTTAAATATTAAATCTGGTATTCTAAATAGTTCATCACCATTAATATTTTCATAATAACCAAATTTAGCTTCATTATCATAATTGCCATAAATAATTTGATTACTAGTTGGAGTATAGCTACCACTATTTATAACTTGATAAACATATAAATCATTATATTTATCTTTATCTTGATAGTCTATAAAATAATTAGAAATAAGAGTATATAAATCATCTCTATTAGTTGCTTCTAATTCGCCAGCACTATTAAGTAAAATATTAGTTAAAGGATTATTAATAGGTTCAGCAGTATAAACTACAATTTTACTATCAGCAATATATTGTTTAACATTAGAACTAATACTAGATATTGGAATAGTTCCACTAATTACAACCCAATAAGGAATAGTACCAGCAGTACCATTAATCCAATCAACAGTTATTATAGTACAATGAGAATTATCATTTATAACATCATTTATATATTTATCTTTATTAGATAATTTATATCCTCTACTAGCATCACCATACTTATCAACAAAATGAATAAAGAAATTATATACTTCTCCAGGAATAAGAGTATCATTCTTTTTACGTTCATTAAAATCATAAGAAGGATCAATTACACTATGAGTAATTCTCATTTTACAATTATCAATATCAAATTGAGCAGTTCCAAATATTATAACTCCGCTAGTAAATACAGCATCTTCTGTAAATCCAACACCATTATAAGTATAACAAACAATTTTAACTTCACTAGGTAAACTATAACTAGATATATTATTTTCATACTTATAACTAGTAGGAATAATAAAACAATTACATGCTAAATATTCTTTAATATTAGCTCCGCCTTTAGAACCTACTTTTATTACAGTATTATAATTAACTTTTAAATATTCATGAGCAGCAATACCTTGAATAACAGTTTCATTAAAAAAAGTTTTAAAAGTACGAAAAGGATATTGATTATTATTAAATAGTTTAGTATAATCAGCTATTTCATAATCTACAGTTCCAGTAAATCCAAGACTAGCCATTTTAAAATAAGGTCCTTTTTCACTAACTGCATGTACAACATTATAACTGTTATAATAAGCATTAACAGATTTATTTCTAAGTTTAATAACAATATCATTAACAGATTCTTCTAATGTTTTACCATCACTCAAAGTTCTATTATCATTATCACTTTTTTCATCATAATTAGCAATATATATTCTATTTTTATAATTAATAATGTTACCAACATTATAATAATTATAATAATCAGTAGTTAAATCTGCTATATTATATTCCACAAGTACATCTCTACTAAACTTAAAAATATTACTATTTAAATCATCAGTTCTAAAAGCTTGCGTACTATCTTTTTTACATATAATAAGTCCTAATTGATAAAGTCCTGAACGACCACCAGTAATACTTACTTCAAAAGTTTGATTACATATATCTTTAGAATCACTAAAAGAATCACTATTTCCATAGCAATATCCATTAGGGTCATCTTTAGGGTCATAAACAAACTCTTTACGAAAACAAACTTTATTAATAACTTGTGGAATTATAACATCATTAAAAATAGGAAATCCAATACTATACCATTTAGTATAATTAGTCTTATCTATTTTATATCTAATAAACATAAAATAAAATCCTTTATAAGCAGCTCCACTAACATAATTTAAATTGCTAACTGTGGGTAAAGTTACTTGAGGAATAATAGACATTTCAGTATCAGGACTTCCAGAATCTAAATCAATATTAATAGTTTTAAGAGGAACATCAACAGAAGCATCACTTTCGGCAACAGCAATTATAAGATGATTTTTAACATTATATGTATATGTTCCTTTAATCTTACCACCATTATATTTCCAATTACTATTTACTCTATAACAACTAGAAGATTCTTCATTATATCTATAAATATAAGATTCATTATTATCTACATTAATAACAAATAAAATAAGTTCAGTACTAGTAGGAATAACACCAACTATTTTAAAATTATTAATACCGTCTTCATGAATACTATTAGCAATTATGCTACAATCTTCAAGTCCTTCTTCATTAACAATCATCCTATCGTCATTACTTATCTTAACATTCTTAGCAGCAACTAAAGAATAAGGAACACAATCTCCAGGATGTTTATTAAGACTAAGTTTCTTTTGTATATTCATAATTATTTAGGAAAAGTAAAGTTATAAAAGAACTCATTCCAACCACTATCATCATCACTTTGTTCATCTAATAAAATACTAGTCTTAATATCTTTCTTCATACTTTCCCATAGATAGAAAGGATTAGTTCCATATTGACTAGCAGAAAGATTAAACACAGGATGTTTATATCCTCTCATAAGCATACGAGCCATACAATAATAAGTAAGACCTTGAATTAATTTACCATTAGCAGGTATAACAGGAATCTCACAATGATAATTATCACTATATTGAGTTTCAATATCTTTATAAACAACTGTTATACAAGTATCATTAAAATTAAGTTCAATAGTATTACCTCCAATAAGAATATAATTATGATTTGACTTATCATATCCTCCACGGGGGGTCTGACAATGAGAATGAACTTCATGCTGACATCTTGGACATTCAGTATTATTATGAACTGTATAAACAACAGGATTACATCCTACTTTACCAGTATCAATAACTTCTCTAGTTCTAGAACCATTAGGACAACAATCATCGGGCATACCAAGATAGTCTTTATTAGTAGCACGCTCCGGACTTTCGTCCTCCGCTTGACCCCCCGTAGAGGATGGAGCAGATTCAGTATCACCACATCTATATTTACTAGTATCAGCTCTAGGTACTTCACAACCGTTACTATCATAAACTTTAAGACCGTCATCAATAAGACAACATTTACTTTTAGCTATCTTATTAATGACGGTTAGTTTCATTTTCTTATCAACTTTACGAAGAACTTTAAGTTCATTCATAGCATCAACACACCAAGCAGGAACTCTAGGAATCCAATCACTTCCATCAGGATTGAAATCATTATCAAGTTTACCAATTATATGTTCTATCGTAATCGTTTTATTATTTGCCATAATATTAGTTTTTATATCTAGTTTTATTACCATTATTATGTGCTCCACGTTCATACTTTTGTTGATTAACATTTCTAATATATTTAAATGGAGCATTAGGTTCTCGTTCAAGATAAACAAGAAGTTTACTTCTTAATCCTAATTTAAGATTAAAAATATCATCAACAGTTTTACATTTAGAATTAAGTTGTTTAGCATCTTTACCTCTAAGTTCTCTATTAATATAATTAGCATACTTAAATTTAATAGCACTATAACTATGAGTTCCATTATTAATAAGTTGTATTTCATAAAACTCTTTATTAGTTTTATAAACTACATAAGGAATACCATCATACTTAAGTCCACGAATTTTATATATTTCTGCTTCTTCTTTATCATAAGGTTTAAGACCAGCATCAATAATTTCTTGTTTTTTAAGTCTAGTAGCATTCCAATCAACATAAGTATCTCTAGGTTTATCTCTATATCTCCAGAAATTAATAACTAAATCACCAATTTCATATTTAAAATGATAAGCATAGCCTTCAAGAACACATTTATGAACACCATAACTATAATACCTATGAATGTACTTTTTATAATCAGAAAGACTTAATTCAGAACGTCTTGTAGCAAGTTTAAGAGCAACAATATAATCATTTGCTTTTTTAGCTAAGTTACAATAACGCAAAAGTTGGAGAAGAACAATACGTCTTTCTCCAACTGTATAACTAAGTTGATTATTAATTAATTGCTCTAACTTATTAATTAATTCAACATTATCATTAAGAAATTGAAACCCATATTCATTAAGATTAATTTTTAAATCATCTTTAATAACTTGATTTTTACTTTTAATATAAGCACGACAATCAGCTTTCATCTTATTTATAAGTTCAAGTTCTTTATTATATTTTGCCATATCGTCATTAGAAGTTTCAATAAACTTTTTATAATAATGACTAATATCTATATCTTTAATCATAATTTATCTAGTTACAAGATTATCAATAGGGGTTTCATTTGTTTGACGAGGAACTTCAATAAGATTACGTTTAAATACAATCTCTTTAAGAGTTCCAATCATATCTTCAGGAATAAGAAATTCATCATCATCGTATTTAGCTTCATCATCAATAGGGTCATAATTTACATCTTTAGCTTTTTCAACAGTTTCGGTAGGAACAAGATAAGGAATTTCAAATGGAGATTCAATAATAATAGAACCTATATTTTGAAACCAATCTTTATTATTACTAAAGAAATAAATATAACCATTAATATAATCATAAACAGGAAGATTACACATACCTGCAAGATAATGATAAAACTTAGCACTAGCTTCTTTTGCAAATGGTATTTCTATCCCAGTATGTCCGGTAGTTCTAATTGATTGGAAAGGTAAGTTATTAATAAGTCTAACTGGCTTTGGAACTTCTTGTTTAGTACGTTTAATTGCAGGAAGCCCAAGAGTTTGACTATTATATAAGTCACCATCAGGAACATTAATAATAGAAACACAAATACGTTGTTGCAGACCTTTATCAACATATTTATGATTTTCATAACTTTTACGAATTAGTTCATTACGACCATGAAGAATAGCATATCGAAGATTACGTCTAAGAGGAATACTATTAGGATTGCCAACAGCATGAGCAAATTCACTAACTAATTGATTAAGACTAGCCATATTAAGATTGACTTGCATTTTCTAATTGATGAACTCTTTCTTCAAGCTCATTAATCTTATCAGAATATGTTTCAATTTTAGCTTTAAGTTCATTAACTGTATCAACTAATTCATTATGCTTTTGTTCTATAACTTTAACTTTTTGTTCAAGTTCAGTATTATTAGTATAATCAACAATAGACTTTAATAATTCAATTAATAAGTTTCTATCTTTATTAGATATATCACTATTTAAACAACATATAGTTCTAATAATATCATCTTTAAGTTTATCTTTAGTCATAATATATTATGTTTGAGGTTTGACATTTTCTTTTCTATTTTTAACATAAATACGCCAATCATATTTAGTAATTTTAAAATTAATAGGAAAATGATTAAGTCTATGTATAGAATAAAATAGAGTTTTATCTCTACTATCAGCATAATAAGCT
>PPYE01661798.1_pt1 | contig 37658 bp, 36 predicted proteins | sample 1559881 | NCBI WGS metagenome assembly PPYE01 (sample SAMN08240022, study PRJNA423297) | Human gut metagenome, whole genome shotgun sequencing project. | reverse complement strand
AAATCTGGAGGCGTAAAAAGCAAGTGAGTCATTAAAAATTGAACTCATATTATGAAAAAGAATATCCAGACAATTCTTAAATTTGCTAAGATCCGCAATCCGATTTTGTGATGAAAAAATCAGATAAAGATATTGCGAACAATTAAGCTTAAAGCTTTGCAAATCGCAGTTTTCCAGATGCAAGGAACTTAAGAAAAATTTTTTTATATAAGTGTTCAGTACATTATCTTCCGTCTGCTGCTCCGAAAATGTAGCCGCAATGATATATCCTGCCTGAGCATGGGGAAGATTAATATTGTATTTTGACAGTTTTTCAATAAAGACTGAATAATCTATAGCATGATTGTACCAGTTATTCACAAGTTGTGCTTTTACGGAATCAATTTCAGAAAAAAATATTTTGCCATATGATTCATATTCATTTTTTTGTTCCTGGGCATGCATATGTGTAATTGCTTTTGCTATAGTATTTGTAATTTCCTCGTATCTTGCAGGCTGGAGAATATAATCAAATCCGCCAAGATGAAAGGCCTTTTTTACATAAATAAAATTATCATGAGAGGTTAAAAAGATGCATTCTGTGTGATATCCATTGGATTTAACCCACTGAAAAAGGGAAAGGCCGTCTTCGTTTGGCATGTCAATATCACAAAGCATAAGATCAACAGAATATTGCATGAAAATATGTTTTGCTTCAAACGCACTGGTGGCTGTGTAAACATGATGGATGCCTAAAGCATTCCAGTCAATTCCGAAATAAATGCCAGAAACGACTACTTGAAGATCATCAACAATTAACAGAGTCATATTATCAGCCTCCTGATTAGTAATCACTGCAGGGAATTATAATTTCGATAGTAGCTCCATTTTGATTGCTAAAATGAAAGAATTCTTTTCCTTCATAAAGAATTTTGCATCTCTGCATAATGTTTAATATTCCGATGCCGTGGGACAAATTATTGGTATTTGGTCCCGCATTATAGATTTGCAACTGATTTTCGGAAAAACCAATTCCATTGTCTTGAATTCGAAAATAGATTTTCTGAGCTGTTGCGTCATCTAAAAGGAAGCATTCCATTGAGATGACCAGCTGAGTATCCGCTTTTTGGCCATATTTAATTGCATTTTCCACAAATGTCTCTAAAAGCAGCATAGGGATCTCACAGTGATTTAGAGATTGATCAAATGTATAATCAAATAATATCGGCTTAGTCGAACCTATATTTCGAAGAGAAATGTAATTTTTAATGCAGTCAAGTTCTTCTGATAAAGAAATTAAATGACTGTCATCTTTTAATATGTAGCGAAGATAATTTGCCAAAGATAAAATCGCTTCTGATGCATCATGGTATTTATGCTGATTCAGCAGTGAATATATCTGCTTCAAACAATTTAAATAAAAATGAGGCTTTAGCTGAAGCTGAAGAAAATGAAGCTGAACCTTTTGACTTTCTAATTCTTTTTTGTAATATTTATCATTTAACTGCTCGATCGTGGACAATAAATCATTAAGGGAATTCTGAAATAAGGTTAATTCATGAATGTTGTAAGTGTTATTTAAGTACTGGATTTTACTGTTCTGTTTCATATTTAATATGTCCATTGTGAGCTGTTTCAGTGGGATCAGATAAAAGTGCTTGACTAGGAAAAAGTAAAGGGGGATAGTCAGCAGAAGCAAGACCGATAAAATTAAAATTAGTCCTTGCAAAATGGATACATTACTGATCAGATCTTTGAAACAAATTAGTATATGAACGGTATAATTTGTATGTAAAGAGGGTTTTGATACATACAAATATAGCACATCAGAAAGAACTATACGGCTGTAGGCATTCTCTGAAGAATTCAAAAAATTAATAGCTGGAGTGTCGGGAGATTGAAAAACAGCAGTATTTTCATCATTGGTAATTGTACAAATATGCGTCTCATAGGCGCTTGACTCATATTCCTGAAACAACTGTATAATGCTGAAGAAGCATACGATCTTAATATGTTCCTTATTGTAAACGTAAACGAAATAGTCCGTATCATTAATCTGGTCATAGGTCCAGGCACTAGACTCATAAGGCAATTCCCTGGCATAATTTTTTAAAGCAGAAGAGGTGCAATAATCAATATAGGAATTGTATCGTTCGCGGCAAAAGTTGTCAGATATAATTAGCAGGCCTGCAATTTCAGAAATATCCTGAATTTTTTGGCCAAAGCGATTAATAATGTTAGCTAAACTAATATTACGGTTCAATAGATTCGAGCTATAACACAACACAGAAAAATCGTTGCTTACCGCTTCATTGATGATATATGAATCAATCAACGCTGTTTTTTCATCCAGCTCAGCCTGAAGTTTAACTGCATGTTCTTCGCCGGTGGCAAGAGTGCTTTGTGTTAATGTAAAGAATGTATATATATTGTATACGATAATTAATGAAAAAATAGGAACAGCTACGATCATGATTAGCCGGAAAACAAGATTTTGAGTATATATGTCTGTGTTTTTCATAATTTTATGCGTAAAATTGTTGAAAGTGCTTTATAATTACAACTAATATCATACTCTAGGGACTAGAAAAAGTCAATGCGCTATATTGGCTGTAAATAAAATAAAGGAGGAAGAAATAGTATGAAGCGAATAAAAGAAATCGGAATGGGAGTTTGTTATTATCCAGAACATTGGAATCAAGCATTGTGGGAAGATGATTTAAGACGCATGGAAGACTGTGGAATTCAATTTGTCCGAATTGCAGAATTTGCCTGGAATAAATTTGAAAATACGGAAGGCAGATTTACATTTGATTTTTTTGACCGGTTTTTAGAAATGGTGGATCATACAAATATTAAAGTTATTTTTTGTACGCCTACGGCAACACCGCCGGCATGGCTGACAGAGAAGTATCCGGAAGTTCTTAATGCAGACAAACATGGAATGAAATATCATCATGGAGCAAGAAGACATTACAATTATAACGCAAAAATTTATCAGGAAAAAACGGAAATTATAGTGGAGCAGCTTGCCCGGCATTATGGGCAGAACAAATTGATTATTGGCTGGCAGATCGACAATGAACTTAATTGTGCGGCCAATGAATTTTATTCGGAAGCAGATCATGAAGCATTTCGCGAATTTTTAAAAAACAAATATGAAACGCTGGAACAATTAAATGATGCCTGGGGAACAGTGTTCTGGAATCAAACCTATACGGATTGGCAGCAGGTTTATTTGCCAAGATATACCCAGAGAGATACGGTTAACCCACATCTTAAGTTGGATTCCATTCGATTTTATTCAGAAAGCTGTATTTTGTACTGTAAACTTCAAGCGGATATATTAAAACGATATATTCACAAGGACGCATTTATTACAACAAATAGTTTTTTCCCACACATTGAGCACCCTAAAATGGTCAAGGAATGCCTTGACTTCATTTCCTATGACAGCTATCCGGCGATGGGATTTATGGATGGTGCTGATTCAATGAAGGACAGGAAGTGGAGTATGAATCTTGCTCAGGTAAGAAGTACGGGCGATGAATTTGGAATTATGGAACAGCAGACGGGGCCAGGCGGCTGGTTCAACTATCGAGTGGTTCCTGCTCCAAAGCCGGGGCAGATTCGATTGTGGGCGTTTCAGTCTATTGCGAATGGCGCGGATTTTATTAATTTCTTTCGATGGAGAACTTGCACTTTTGGGACAGAAATCTATTGGCATGGGATTTTAAACTATGATAATCGTTCTAATCAGAGATTACAAGAAGTCAAGCGTATCGGTGAAGAGATAAAAAAAATTCGGGATGCATGCGGAAGAAAATATCAGGCGCAGGTCGCAATATTAATGGATTATGAAAATGAGTGGGACGGCGAAAGTGATATATGGCACGGGCCGGTCCGCAAATTTTCTCATAAGTGCTTATTTCAGGCTTTGCAGGAAGAGCATATACCGTTTGACTATATTGCAGTGACGCCAAGCCTGAGAGCAGAAGATTTAGAACCATATAGTGCGGTATTTGCACCTCATATTACGATTGTTAAAGAACAGCTGGTTCAGATCTTGAAAGAATATGTAAGAAGAGGCGGAGCATTTTATACAGGGGCAAGAAGCGGATATAAAGATTCTTCGGGGAAGTGTTATATGGCAGATATGCCAGCATTAATGACGGATTTATTCGGAACTGCAGTTTATGATTTTACTGCAGTAATGCCAAATGATGAGAATGCAGTGATCCGGTTAAGAGAGGAAGAGGTAGATGCTCCGCTATTTCATGATATTCTTACTCCATTAGATGAAGACTGCATAGTATTAGGCCGATACAAAGGCGGATATTATAAAGGCCATCCGGCATGTATAAAGCATCTATATGGAAACGGCGCAGCGTATTATTATGGTTCTGCATTTTCTGTTCCCTGTGTTAAAGAATTAATGAAAGAAAGAGGGATTTTTAGTGTGGCTGAGGAATTGGTGGAAGCGCCGTCATCTTGCGAACTTGCCATGCGCCAGAATGATAACGAAGGATACTTGTTTATTTTAAACTATGAGGATCAAAAGGCAACGTTGATGCTTAAAAAAAGAATGGAAAATATGTGGACAGGAAAAACTGAAGAAGGACAACTGGAATTGGAAGAATATGGAGTTTTAGTATATAAATATATAGTAGAGAAGGACAAAAATGAAAAGAGTAAATAATGTACATATACTAAGGAAGATATTGTTTTAAATTTTTAAAATATGGTAATTTGCTAGATGCATTTGGTATCGATAAAGCATATAAATTATTCTTAAAATGCTGCCTGGTGTAGAATGTAAGATACTGACACCAGGCGAAATACAAATAGTTGTTAATAATAATTTAACAGATTGCGCAGGTGTTTGCGCGAATTCGATCAGTATGCGCAACCCCTCCATTCTTCTTAATTTTGGGGGCAATCAACCGTTCAAATCTGGTTGTCCCTCTAGCGAAAAGAGCTGAAAGTCCTTGTATTTATAGGATTTCAGCTCTTTTTTGCGTGAAATTGGCGGGAATCACCCGTTTCATTTTTACGTTCTATGTTTGCTTTTGTGTTTGCGTGAAGAACTATGTACCCCTTTGGGAAATATTACATTGCTTTGCCATAATCCCTGCACAGCTCAATAAATGCCTTCATATTCGGCGTAAGGAATTTGTTTTTGTGGTAAATGATATTCAGATTCAGCCACAGCGGCCTGGTCAGGGGAAGCATGCGGACGGTCTGTTCACGGATATCCCGCTCCACCAGCAGAAAGGGAAGGACCGCCACCCCCAGGCCTTCGGCCACGCCCCGCACAATGGCCTGGGTGCTGGCGCTTTCCCAGGCAGGATGGACCGGCTGCTGCAGCATGGAGAAGCAGGCGTCCAGGATTTCCCGCCCTGCGCTGCCTTTCTCCCGCATGAGAAAGGGATACCGGGCCAGCTGGGTGAGGGACACGGTATCCATTTGTGCCAGGGGATGATCGGGTGCAACGATGGCGCATAAGCTGTCCTTCATAAAGGGAATGGAGAGAAGATCTGGTGCTTCCGGCTGGGTTTCGATCAGGCCGATGTCAACCCAGCCGTCCAGAAGATCCTGCTCAATGTTGCGGGATTTGCTGATGACGGCTTCTACTTTAAGGTCGGGAAAATCCTGCTGGTAGCGTCGGATCAGCATGGGAAGGATGTGGGTGCCGATGGTGATGCTGGTCCCTACCCGGAGGGTGCCGATGGCATCCCAGTTTTTGAATTGTTTTTCCATATCTTCAAAGAGGGATACAATGTGGCTGGCATAGCCGTAAAATTCGCGGCCGGCTTCGGTAGGGCAGATCCGCCTGCCAATGCGGTCAAAAAGCCGGATCCCGTAGTAATTTTCCAGTTCTTTGACGGCAAAGCTGACAGAGGGCTGGGCCAGGTGGAGTTCATCGGCGGCGCGGGTAATGCTGCTGCAGCGGAATACGGCAGTGTAAATTTTCATATGCCGAAGTGTCATGTGGTTCTCCTTCAATTCATAAGAAATTTATTATGTATTTAATAGAATAATACTATTTTATTCATGAGTCAAGAAACGTTATACTATACCGGAGAGGTCATGGAAAATGGCGGAAAGAAATTTTACAAAAACAGAAAAAGGGGAGGATTCATGAAAACGAAAAAAGAAGTCCTGATGAAACTGTTTTTCTCCACGCTGTATTTAAGCGCATTTACTTTTGGCGGGGGGTATGTGATCGTGACGCTGATGAAAAAGAAGTTTGTGGACGAGTATCACTGGATTGAAGAGAATGAGATGCTGGACCTGGTGGCCATCGCCCAGTCATCTCCGGGGGCCATTGCAGTGAACGGGGCCATCGTAGTGGGATATAAGCTGGCGGGAATGGCAGGGGCGGTGACGGCGATTATCGCCACCATTATTCCGCCCTTTGTGATCATTTCGCTGATATCGGTATTTTACAATGCATTCCGGACCAACTTTCTGGTGAGCCAGATGCTGGAGGGGATGCAGGCCGGCGTCGGGGCGGTGATCGCCGCGGTGGTCTTTGAGATGGGGGCCGGCGTGGTTCACGGGAAAAATCCCGTGTCCATGGCCATTATGGTTCTGGCGTTTCTGGCCGCATGCGTTCTGGGGATCAATGTGGTTTATATTGTGATTGTATGCGGGCTGTTTGGTTTGGCCCGGACGCTGGTGCAGAGAGGGAGGGAAAAATCATGATTTACCTGCAGTTGTTTCTCAGTTTTCTGCAGATCGGACTTTTCAGTTTCGGCGGAGGATATGCAGCCATGCCCTTGATCCAGGGGCAGATTGTGGATGCCCATGGATGGCTTACCATGAGTGAATTTACGGATCTGATTACCATTTCCCAAATGACGCCGGGGCCCATTGCCGTTAATTCGGCTACCTTTGTGGGGATTAATATTGCGGGGATTCCCGGAGCCATTGTAGCCACCATCGGCTGCATCCTTCCTTCCTGCGTTATCGTTACGCTCCTTGCAAAGCTGTATTTGAAATACCGGACAATGGACCTGCTGCAGGGCGTGCTGAATGCGCTGCGCCCTGCAGTGGTGGCATTGATCGCGTCGGCGGGAGTGTCCATCCTCCTTACGGCCTTCTGGGGGAGTGAGGGACGGATCGTACCAGGGGAAACGAACTGGGTCCTGGCGGCGATCTTCGGACTCAGCTTTCTCCTTCTGTATAAGGCAAAGATGAATCCGATCCTGGTGATGGTGCTGGCCGGGGTGATGAAGGTGGCTGCAGCGCTGGCTGTGGGGTTGTAAATTATAAATGAGGCTGTGATATTCTGCAGTGGCCGCGCCAGTACTCGGAAGCCAGAGAGATAAACTGTTTTGCCGGCCGCGTCAGGTAATTTCCCTTTCGGACCACCGCCATGATATCCCAGGAAGGATGATCCGGAAGAGAAAACAGAGACACACCGTCTATGTGAGGAAGAGCGTCGGAATTTGGGATAATGCCGCAGCACAGCTTTGCCGCCACCATATCCATGATGGTACAGGCGCGGGCGGTTTCAAATAGTACGTTTGGGAAAAAACCGGCCTGGCGGAATATGGCATCGATGCACTCATAGACGGTAGATTCCTTGTACATCAGGGCAAAGGGCTCGTAGCGGACTTCGTTTACGGAAAGCTCCGGATAGGGACTGATGCTGCCGGAAACGGCTTTTTTGCAGGCAGGGTGATCGGAAGGAAGAGCCAGAACCAGTTCTTCTGTACAGATGGGAATGTAGTCGTCATTGGTGCGCTGGCTGTCCCGAAGGGTAACAAAGCCCACATCGATTTCGCCGCGGGAAATCAGCTGCTGCTGTCTGCGGACATTTGCTTCAACTACGTTAATGACAATATCAGGATACTGGCGGTGAAAAAGAGGATAAACGCTGGTAAACATAGAGGTACCGCGCTCCGGAGGAAAACCGATGGAGAGGGTACCTTTTTGTGAGTTGACGATATCCTGAAGCCTGTGATACGCTTCTTTTTTCATACGGAGCATTTCTCTGGCGGTATCCAGATAAATTTTTCCTGCTTCTGTAGGAGTCCAGCCGTTTCGGGAGCGGTGAAACAGCTGGGTTCCAATCTCGCGCTCCAGATGAAGAAGCTGCTGATTTAAGGCAGATGGAGTAAGGTACAGCTTTTCTGCCGCGCGGGTTACGTTGCATTCTTCTGCTATCTTTACGATGTATTCGATCTCTTTTAGATTCATGGGATTCTCCTGAAAATTCAAAATATTACTGGTGAAAGTGCTGCTATTATAATCCATAAAATTTAAAAATTCAATAATAATCCATAAAATTAGAGTTGCACAATTAGAAAAATTAACAGAACAGTTAAAACACTTAAATTTACTTAATGTTAAGAATGTGTTACATTTTGGGCATGGAAAACATCTGCGCAGGTGTAATCCTTAATCGAAAGAAATGTTTAAACAGGGATATAAATGACTGGGACAAGAGCATTTGGAGGGAGATTATGGATTACGAAAAAGAATTTCAAATGAAGGACCGCAAGTACAGGAGCAGTACATTGACAAATGGACTGGGACGATCAGGACAGAGAGCACTTTTGTATGCCACGGGTATGGATGAGGAAGATATGAAGAAACCTTTTGTGGCGGTAATTGGCTCGTTCAGTGAAATGGTCCCGGGGCATGTACATCTGCGGGAACTTGCGGAGTATGTTAAGCAGGGAATTATTGAAGCGGGCGGTGTGCCGCGTCAGTCAGAGACCATTGCCATTTGTGACGGACTCTGCCAGGGGCATAAGGGGATGTGTTATCCTCTGGCCAGCCGGGATCTGATTGCAGACTCGGTGGAAATGGTAGTGGAGGCACATCATTTTGATGCGATGGTCCTGCTTCCGGGGTGCGATAAGATTATTCCGGGAATGCTGATGGCAGCGGCGAGACTGGATATTCCGGCGATAATCGTGCCGGGAGGGCCTATGCTGCCGGGAAACGTAGGAGGAAATCCGCTGTTTTGCTCCAGCGAACTGCGTGAGTATCCTGGACGAGTAGAAGCGGGAACGGTTACTGTGCAGGAAATGAAAGAGGCGGAGAAAGCAGCACTTCCTACGGTGGGAAGCTGTGCACATCTGGGAACGGCGAATTCCATGTGTATGCTTACGGAAGTTCTGGGAATGGCCCTTCCGGGAGCCGGTACAGCGCCGGCTGTTTCCAATAAACGGAAGCGGATTGCAAAAGCTTCCGGCCGTTATGTGATGGAGCTTTTGGAGACGGGAATTACACCCCGGAAAATCCTTACCCGGGAGACGATGCTTAACGGCATTGCTGGGGCGATGGCGACAGGGTCATCCACGAATCTGGTTCTTCATTTAATGGCAATTGCCCATGAAGCCGGAGTAGAGCTGGATCTGGGAGATTTTGACCGGATCAGCCGCCAGGTTCCCTTTATCTGTAACCTGCAGCCGTCAGGAAAATATCCTATCGTATCTCTGGATTCCAGCGGCGGAATTCCTGCTGTTATGAAGGTAATTGAAGAACGGCTTAATACCGATGCAATAACGGTTACGGGAAAGACGGTAAAAGAACTTTTAAGAGATGTGAAGGTAAATCCGGATGATGTGCTTAAAACCATGGAGCATCCCCAGAAACCGGAAGGAGGCATTGCTGTTCTCCACGGAAATCTGGCGCCGGACGGGGCGGTAATCAAGCAGTCCGGAGTAAAGGAATCCATGTATTATTTTAAGGGCCGTGCAAGAGTATTTAATTCCATGGAAGAGGCTGATGCAGCCATAAGCGGAGACACCATAGAAAAAGGAACGGTTATTGTCATTAAATACGAAGGGCCAAAAGGCGGTCCGGGAATGCGGGAAATGCTGTCTACTACGGCGCTGATCATGGGAAGAGGAATGGACGAAGACTGTGCTTTGGTGACAGACGGCAGATTTTCCGGTGCCACCCATGGCCCATGCGTTGGACATGTATCACCCGAAGCGGCAGCCGGAGGTCCCATTGCATTTGTGGAAGATGGCGATGAGATTGAAATTGATATTGTCAACCGGACGCTTCGTCTGAATGTACCGGAGAATGTACTGGCAAAGAGGCGGGAAGGATGGACACCGGTAAAGAAGCCGGCAAAGCCGGCTTTGGCCAAGTATGCTTATCTGGTTAGTTCTGCTGACACCGGGGCGGTTATTGATGTGTCGAAGCTTTAACCGGACAGGCTGGTTTGTATGAGAATGAAAAATGTCTGCATGGACAGACAATGAGAGAGGGGAATGACTCCGACAGATGCCATTACAGCCATTCAGGATGGATTTGGAAACACTTTAAAAAGTACAGGTATTATCATCGGCCTTGGCGTTATGATGGGCGTGGATGTGGGCCAGATGATTCTGGTGGGCGCAGCTCTCTCGATTCCGATTTTCACTGCAGCAGTACTGTATTCAAAATGGATCGGGACGAAAATCTATCAAATTGCCAATACAGATGGTTCTTTTGATCGAAAAGAATTTAAAAAAGAGTATTTAAAGACAATGGACCAGCTGGATTCCATTATGAATGAAAAAGAACTTCCTGGATTGTGGGATTCTCTTTCTCCGATTGTCGTTCCTCTTATCCTGATCTTCTGTAAGACGGGATTGAGCCTGACTTCTGTGGAGAGCGGCATCATCTATAATGTGATCAGTCTGGTGGGTGAACCCATTGTGGCTCTGGCTGTGGGCGCTACCCTGGCGGTTCACTGGGCAATGTGGTAAAGGTAAGCGGAATCGGTGATGTGCTGGGATCGGCAACCGTGGCAATCACCACGGCAGCTACGCTGACGGCTCCGCTGCTTCCGGTACTGGGAATGAGCCCTGTTCTTCTGGCGCAGGCATGCTGTATTGGCGCCATTTCCTTCGGGTATTTTAATGACAGCGGTTTCTGGGTATTTAACGGAATGTTTGGTCTTACAGAAATGAAGGATCAGCTCCGGTGCAAAACGGTAGTTTCCATGGTAATGGCTGGCGTAGGCGTTGTAGAACTGCTGATTTTAAATATGTTTTTATGACTTTTACTGATACATACCTCTATTTTTTACTTAACGGCGGATGCCTGGAATTCCGGAAGAGTTCCAGGCATCTGCCGTTTTATGCCGGCATCATGAAAATTTAATAAATAAATCTTAAAAGACTGTGGACTGCCTTGACAGAAAGTGGGCAGGCAGGTATAGTGGAAACGGTATGACAGAACGTACAGAGAAAGCCGCCCAGGGCGGAATTTTTTAAAAATGGAGATACGAAATGGATAAATGGAGACGTAAGTTTCAGCAGTTTATGGCAGGCAGATACGGAGCTGATCCGTTTTCGCGCTTTTTAAGCGGATGCATTGTGGCGCTTCTGGTGGTGAATCTGTTTGTGCGGACCCACATTCTGTACTGGCTGGCAGTGATCCTTCTGATCTACACCTATTACCGGATGTTTTCACGGAATATTTCTGCCCGTTTTAAGGAAAATGAGCGCTATATGGGGTATCGTTTCCGGGTATCGGAGGCCTTTAAGAAATGGAAGTTTAAGGCGGAGCAGGCAAGGAAATACCACATTTACAAGTGTCCTTCATGCGGACAGAAGATCCGGATTCCCAGAGGCCATGGAAAGGTGAGCATTCACTGTCCCAAATGCCATACGGATTTTATTAAAAAAAGCTGATTAAGACCTTGATTTTCATAAATCTTAAGAAGAGGAAGAGAAAATGGATAAGAAAAAAGCAAAACTGGATTTTAAGCCGATTACGGCTGACGATATTGAACGGCTGACGCCGTTCTTTTCTTTGCGGTCCAATAAGACTTGTGACAGCGTGTTCCTGGACAGTTTTTTGTGGCGGGATGCGTATAATGTGCGGTTTGCCATCAGCGAGGGCCGGGCAGTTCAGTGGCTGATGGAGGATGAAGGGAAGATTTCTTCGGCCATGCCCCTTTGCCGGGAGGAGGAGCTGCCGTATTTCTTCCGGCAGATGGTGGAGTACTTTAATGAAGAGTTAAAACAGCCGTTCTGGATTTATCTGGCAGATGAGGAGGCGGTTCAGTACCTGAATCTGGATCCGGAGGAATTTGAGGTCCGGGAGATGGAGGACTTAAAGGATTACCTTTATGACGGCGATGCCATGCGGACCCTGGCAGGAAAGAAACTCCACAAGAAAAAGAACCTGGTCAATGCGTTTATGCGGGAGTATGCAGGGCGCTATGAGTACGCAAGGCTTTGCTGTTCTGACCGGCAGGATGTGTGGGATTTCTTAAGCTTCTGGCGGGAACAGAAGGGGGATAATGCCCAGGAGGCCTGGGAACTGGATTATGAGGTGGAAGGGATCCATGAGATCCTTAAGAACTGTTCCCAGCTGCAGGTGCAGATGGGCGGCGTATACATTGACGGAAAGCTGGAGGCCTTTACGGTGGGAAGCTACAATCCCCGGGAAGAGATGGCGGTAATCAGCATTGAGAAGGCCAATCCCCAGATCAAGGGGCTGTATCAGTTCATTAACCAGCAGTTTCTGATCCATGAGTTTCCCCAGGCAAAACTTGTAAACCGGGAGGACGATGTGGGGATTCCGGGTCTCAGACAGGCAAAGTTAAGTTACCAGCCTATTGGATATGCCAGGAAATATATGGTGCGCCAGAAGCATTTTCCGGAAGGGCAGGCATGATGAATTATCATGCGCCCGGCTGGTGAGGAGGGTGAAATGGAGATACGCTATCTGAATCAGGAAGAAAAGGAGCGGAGCCGGAAACTTTGGGAAGAATGTTTTCCTGAAGATTCTGCCCGCTTTTTAGATTATTACTATCAGGAAAAATGCAGGGACAACCGGATCCTGGTGCTGGAGGAAGAAGAGGGCGGAAAGATCCTTTCCATGATCCAGCAGAATCCGTATCTGGTCCGTTGTCCTATGGGAGATTATTCTCTGGATTACATTGTAGGCGTGGCCACAACGTCCAGCGGCAGGCATCGGGGATATATGCGAACTCTTCTTAACTCCATGCTCCGGGAGGAATACGAAAGGCAGATGCCCTTTTCCTTTCTCATGCCGGCAAATTCGAAGATTTATGAGCCTTTCGGCTTTGTTTATGTATATGATCAGCCCTGCTGGAAATGGAATCCGGCGGCAGACAGACTGCGCCGGGAGACGGAAACGGCGGAGCGTCTTCTGCGGGGGCAGGCGTCTGCAAAGCTTCAGGAGGACTTTGGAAAGCTGGGCAGCTGGATGAATCGTTGGCTTTCTGAAAATTATGAGATTTATGCGCTGCGGACCGAAGCGTACATGAATCGTATGTGGAGGGAGATCGAGAGCGAGGAGGGCGAGATTTCCTTTCTCTATGACGGAGAAAGTCTGGCAGGAGTGGAATGCTTCTGGGGCAAAGAAGAGCGGGAGCGCCGTTTCCTGTACGGGAAACGGGAATTTGTGGAAGAGGAAAGTCCGTCTCATCCGGCGATTATGGCCCGCATTGTGAATCTGTGTGAGTTTATGAAAGGGATACGGCTGAAAGGGGAAGGCGTGCTGCACCTGAATCTGGAGATCCGGGATGATCTTCTGGAGGAAAACAACGGTGTCTTTTCCTGGGAGATCGATGCTTCGGGAAGTCATATTTCCCGGATAAAGAGGCCGGGCGGATGGAAAGGTGATGCAATCGATATTTCCAGTCTGACAAGCTGGCTGATGGGATATGGTCCCGTGCCGGAAGTTTTCCGGCAGCAGGCGGAGGATCTTTTAAATTATGGAAAGATTTTCCTGGATGAAGTGGTGTGAGGCTTGTCATTTTTCCGGTATTTTTTTATAATGAGATAGAAGGATTTCAGAACAAAACCCAGGGGAAAAATTATGTGCGGTGAGAAGAAATCAAACCGGCAGGGAAGGGAGGAGAGGTTTATGAAGGCAGAAGAGCAGCTGAAGGAATGGATTGAGGACTGCAGCAATATCGTGTTTTTCGGCGGAGCCGGCGTATCCACAGAAAGCGGGATTCCGGATTTCCGCAGTGTGGACGGGCTGTATAACCAGAAATACAAGTATCCGCCGGAGATGATCATCAGCCACAGTTTTTATAAGAAGAATCCGGAAGAATTCTACCGTTTTTATAAAGATCGGATGATTTTCCGGGATGCGGAGCCGAACCGGGCCCATCGGGCACTGGCAAGACTTGAGGAGATGGGAAAGCTTAAGGCGGTAGTAACCCAGAACATCGACGGGCTGCACCAGAAGGCGGGAAGCCGGGAAGTTTTGGAACTTCACGGTTCGGTCTACCGCAATTACTGTACCAGATGCCATAAATTTTACGATCTGGATGAGGTTATGGCTCAGGAAGGCGTGCCCAGGTGTTCCTGTGGCGGAGTAATCAAGCCGGATGTGGTCCTTTATGAAGAAGGCCTGGACCAGGCTACTTTAAGAAGCGCCATCCGCTATATCAGCCAGGCAAAAATGCTGATTATCGGCGGGACCTCTCTGACGGTGTATCCTGCGGCGGGTCTGATTGATTATTATCAGGGGAACCGCCTTGTGCTGATCAACAAGTCGGTGACGCCTATGGACAGCCGGGCGGATCTGGTGCTCAGCGGCCCCATCGGACAGATCCTTGGCGATGCGGTTTTTGGAACCGGGGAGACTTCCCTTTAAACCAACATCATTTGAAAACAGGAGGAAATTAACGATGTATCAGGCAGCAGCAGATCGGTATGAAAAAATGCAGTATAAGCGCTGCGGAAGGAGCGGTATCCTGCTTCCCAGGATTTCTCTGGGACTGTGGCAGAATTTTGGCCTGGAAAAGCCGCTGGAGCACCAGAGGGAAGTTCTGTGCCGGGCCTTTGACCTGGGAATTACCCATTTTGATCTGGCCAACAATTACGGATTTCCTGCAAGAGGAAAGGCAGAGGAGAATTTCGGCGCCATCTTAAAAAGCGATTTGGGCGTTTACCGGGATGAACTGTTTATCTCTACCAAGGCAGGTTTTGACAACTGGGAGGGCCCCTACGGAAACTGGGGATCCCGGAAATATCTCATAGCCAGCCTTGATCAGAGCTTGAAGCGGATGGGACTGGAGTATGTGGATGTGTATTACCATCACCGGCCGGATCCGGAGACGCCCCTTGAGGAGACCATGGGTGCTTTAAGTGATATCGTGCGCCAGGGAAAGGCCCTGTACGTGGGCATTTCCAATTATCAGGCAGAGGAAGCCGAGGCGGCTATCCGGATCCTGAAGGCAAACGGCACGCCCTGCCTTCTTCACCAGCCCCGCTATAACATGCTGGAGCGCTGGCCGGAAGACGGCCTTCTGGATGTGCTTTCACGGGAAGGGGTAGGCTGCATTGCTTACAGTCCTTTGGCCCAGGGCGCGCTGACGGACCGGTATCTGAACGGAATCCCGGCAGATTCCAGAGCTGCCAGAGAAGGAACCAGCGTAGGCGGACGGTATCTTGGCCCGGAGAATATGGAGAAGATCCGCCGGCTGAATGGCATTGCGGCGGACAGAGGCCAGTCTCTGGCGCAGATGGCCCTTTGCTGGGTACTGCGGCGGCCGGAGGTGACATCGGTTCTCATCGGTGCCAGCAGTACGGCGCAGCTGGAGAACAATGCAGCCTGCCTTAAGGGACTGGAATTTTCTGCAGATGAACTGGAGCAGATCGATCAGGTCCTTCAGGGCGCCGTGTAAGACCGGCATATGTGTGGATTTGAGACAGGAGTATGAGATGGCGGAGAAGCTGATTTTTGAAGTGGGAGATATTGTAAAGTTAAAAAAACCCCATCCCTGCGGCAGCCAGGAGTGGGAGATCCTCCGGGTAGGAGCCGATTTCCGCTTAAAGTGCATGGGCTGCGGTCATCAGGTGATGGTGACGCGGAAATTGGTAGAAAAGAATGCCAGGGGCTTAAGGAAGCCGTTATAGGCAAAAGAGCAGGGAAGAGAACCGGCACCTGCCGGAAAAATATCGAAAAAACCTGCATTTTCCGGCAAAAAGTGCTTGCATGTCCGGCCAAAGTTTGGTAAACTACTATATCGTGACATATTAATTTCCTTGCTCCTGAAGAACTCAGGGGCCAGAGACCACAAGGAGGTAAACAAGATGAACAAGTACGAATTAGCAGTTGTTCTGAATGTGAAGCTGGAAGACGAAGAGAGAGCAGCGGCAATCGAGAAGGTAAAGGGCTATATCACCCGTTTCGGCGGTACCGTTACCAATGTAGACGAGTGGGGTAAGAAGAGACTGGCTTACGAGATCCAGAAGATGAAAGAAGCTTACTATTACTTCATTCAGTTCGAAGGCGATTCCAACTGCCCGAACGAAGTTGAGGCTCACGTTCGTATTATGGAACCAGTTATCAGATACTTAATCGTAAAGCAGGAAGCATAATAGAAAGAGTGAGTGTATGAACAGAGTGATTCTTATGGGTAGACTGACCAGAGACCCGGAACTGCGTTATTCTCAGGGCGAGCGTGCCATGGCTGTTGCCAGATATACTCTGGCAGTGGACCGCAGAGGACGCCGCAGCCAGGATGGGAATGAGCAGACTGCAGATTTCATTAACTGTGTGGCCTTTGACCGGCAGGGTGAATTCGCGGAGAAGTATTTCCGTCAGGGAATGCGGGTTCTGATTTCCGGAAGGATTCAGACTGGCAGCTACATCAACAGAGATGGTCAGAAAGTTTATACCACTGATATCATTGTAGACGATCAGGAGTTTGCCGACAGCAAGGGTGCGGCAGCCGATATGAGCGGTTACAGAGGAGGCTATCAGCAGCCTGCCCAGCCGCAGCAGCCGGCTCCTTCCAGTGCCATCGGCGATGGATTTATGAACATTCCAGATGGAGTAGAGGACGAAGGTCTTCCCTTTAACTAGACATTCGTCAGTTCCATAATATGGAATTATCAGAAGCGGCGTGACGCTTCTGATAAAAGGCACATTTATGTGCCGTAAATCCAATGACAGGAAGCGATTTCTGCTTCCTGGAATATGAAAAGGAGGACACACCAATGGCATTCAATAAAGGTGATAAGGCAGACGCTTCCAAGGTAAGAAGAGGCGGCATCCGCAGAAGAAAAAAAGTTTGCGTATTCTGCGGCGATAAGAACGGCGTAATTGATTACAAGGACGTAAATAAATTAAAGAGATACGTATCCGAGAGAGGAAAGATTCTTCCTCGCCGGATCACCGGAAACTGTGCAAAGCATCAGAGAGCTCTGACTGTTGCTATCAAGAGAGCACGTCACATCGCACTGATGCCCTATACCTGCGACTAATATTCGCGAGTGCAGAAGGCTGCGGCCCAGACTGGAGAGTCAGTTGGGGCGCAGCCTTTTTTGTGCAGTGGCTGGATTTCTTTTTGCAAGAGAAAATGCTTTCCTTGTCATTCTTACGGGACGATGGTAAAATCAACGTAATAGGCTGCAGGGAGCAAGAGTTTTTTGACTCCTGTGATATTTAAAAAAGATGGAGGCAGAACATGTTTACATTTGAAGATTTTGTGGGGATTGTAGCGGAACTTCGGTCGGATCACGGCTGCCCCTGGGACCGGGAGCAGACGTTTTCTTCTCTGAAAAAGTGCCTGGCAGATGAGACCGAAGAGGTGTTTCAGGCGGTCGACAACGAGGACATGGAAAATCTGTGTGAAGAACTGGGGGATGTGCTTTTGCAGGTGGTGATGAACAGCCAGATCGCGGCGGAGATGGGGGCCTTTACCATTGAAGATGTTATTGATGGCGTAAGCCGCAAGATGGTGCGCCGGCATCCCCATGTTTTCGGCGATGCCAAAGTGACCTCTCCGGAGGAAAGTCTGGCCCTGTGGAATGCCATAAAGAAGCAGGAAAAAGAGGCGAAAAACCAGGCCGGAAAAGACCGGGGAAAAGAGGGCGGAAAATAGCGAAAAACCTTGACAAAAGCCATAGAAACAGATATAAATGATAGGGTACACATTTTAGCGCGCGAGGGAAGGACGAAGCTTTCGTTTCCGCGGTCAGCGAGCCAATCGGACATGCCTGCATGTCACCCGGCGGCTCAGTCAGCAGACGCCCCCGCAGACAAATCAGGAGGAATACGATGAACAAAACCGAATTAATCGCAGCAATCGCTGAGAAGGCAGAAATTTCCAGAAAAGATGCAGAGAAGGCTCTGAAGGCTTTTACTGATGTAGTGGCAGAAGAGCTGGTAAAGGGCGAGAAGGTACAGCTGGTTGGCTTCGGTACTTTTGAGGTTTCTGAGAGAGGCGAGAGAGAAGGAAGAAACCCCAAGAGCGGTGAACCCATGGTAATCGCAGCTTCCAAGAGCCCCAAGTTCAAGGCTGGTAAGGCATTAAAGGATCTGGTGAACGCATAAACGATGAGACTTGATAAGTTTCTTAAAGTTTCCCGGCTGATTAAGCGGCGGACAGTGGCCAACGAGGCCTGTGACGCCGGCCGGGTGCTGGTGAATGATAAGCCGGCAAAAGCCTCCCTGAACGTAAAAGAGGGAGACATTATCGAAATCCAGTTCGGCGCCAAGGCCGTTAAGGTGAAGGTGCTGGACGTACAGGAAACAGTGAAGAAGGACGAGGCCAAAGAGCTGTATGAGTATCTTTGACTGAAGGAAATTCGGACTGGCAGTCATAATTCCGGAAACCTCTTAATATACTGAATCAACAGGTCAGTGTGTTAGGAGGTTTTTTGATGGAAGAAAAGATCGGCGGACGTCCTCACCGGGTCATGATGGAGGACAGGGGGAAGATCAGCATTACAGGAATCGCAGATGTGGTTTCCTTTGACGAAAACCAGGTTGTGCTGGACACGGACAAGGGCCTTTTGACGATTAAAGGGCGGGATCTGTGCGTCAGCAGGCTGACCTTGGACAAGGGGGAGATCGATATCGACGGACAGGCGGAAAGCCTGGTGTACAGTTCCAATGAAGCCTTTCGGAAAAGCGGCGAGTCCTTTCTGGCAAGGCTTTTTAAATAGGCATGCCTATGAGGGAGATCAGCAGTGAAATTTACGGGCAGGCCAGGCTTCTTCTGGAGTCTCTGGCACTGGGCCTTTGGCTCATGGCCTGCTATGATCTGATCCGGATCAGCCGGATCTTAATCTCCAGACGGCCATGGCTGGTGGGGCTTGAGGATTTTTTTTACTGGATTTATGTCAGCCTTTCGGTGTTTGCCCTGCTCTATCGCCTTAATGACGGGGTTCTGCGCGGGTGGGCAGTGGGCTGTGTGTTTCTGGGGATGATTTTTTATGACAGGATCGTCAGCAGAAATCTTATGAAAGCCTTGAAAAAAGCAGTGGATGGTATTAAAATAAACTATTATAACCGACGGCAGAAGCGGAAAAAGATCCGCAGTAAGACAGACATAAAAAGTGGTGATGCAGATGAAGGCCAGGAAGAGGCAGTCCCGGATGCACAGACGGGACAGGTGGGGAAACCGGATGGCATTGATCGGAATCACAGTGGTGGTGCTGAGCCTGGCTGTGGTGGTGAATCTGAAAGGCGCGTCTTTAAGGGCCAGGGATCAGGAATACCAGATCAAGGAAGAGAATCTTATGGCTCAGAAGACAGAAGAAGAGCAGAGGACGAAGGAGCTTGAAGAGCGGAAGATTTATGTCCAGACAAAACAGTATATTGAGGAAGTGGCGAAAGAAAAGCTGGGTCTGGTGATGCCGGATGAAATCCTGCTGAAACCATCGGAGGACCGGTAAATTCCCGTATGTCCGCCACAGGATGATCGATGTAATGATTTCCCTCTCATCCGCATATAATCTTTTTGAGTATCCGAAAGATGATATGCGAATGGGAGGGATTTTTGTGTTTTTTTTCAGGAAAAAAGAGAAGCGTCTTGATATGGCGGATGTGAATGTATATACGGCGGCCAGGCTGGCGGATCTGGCCGCTTCCTTAAGCTGTTTGGCAAAATCATTTACAGAAGAGATCGACGGGCAGCATCTGACCCGGGAGGACGGAGCGGCGGCCATGCAGACGGCGGCGGCTATGGTCTGCGGCAGCTGCAGCCGCTGCAACCTGTATCAGGACAGTGCAAGAGAGGACAGCTATTATCTGTATTACCTGCTGCGCGCCTTTGAAGTTCATGGGGCAGTACGGATGGAGGACATGCCTCTTTTGTTTCGTCAGACCTGTTTTCACAAGGAAAAATATTTGAGCCAGTTAAACAGCAGTCTGGGCCGTGCCACTATGAATCTGTCCTGGAAAAACCGTTTCCTGGAGAGTCGGGACGCGGTGGTGGTGCAGTTTCGGGAACTGGCTTCGATTATTGAAGAATTTTCCCGTCAGATGGAGCGGGCGGCAGATGTGACCGGGGAATGGGAGCAGTCGGTACGGCGGGCCTTCCGGAGGCACCATATGCTGGTGGAAAATATGCTTGTGCTGGAGTACGAAAACGGTCAGAGAGAAGCCTATCTGACGATGCATACAACCCATGGGGCCTGCCTGACTGCCAGGGAAGCGGCAGCAGTTCTGGGACAGGCCATGGGGCGGCGGCGGTGGTATCCGGCCAGGGACAGCAAGGCCATCGTAACCCGGCAGACAGGTACGCTGCGGTTTGTGGAGGAGGGAAAATACCAGATGCTCTGGGGATCGGCCCGGGTGCCGAAACAGGGGCAGCAGATATCTGGGGACAACTATACCTTTTTCCGGAATATAGAAGGGCAAGTGATCATGAGTCTTGCCGACGGCATGGGATGCGGCCGGCAGGCATCGCGGGAAAGCGAGCGGGTGGTGGAACTGACGGAACAGCTGATGGGGGCAGGCTTCACCGCCCGTTCTTCATTAAAACTTGTAAATACAGTACTTCTTCTGGCGGGGGCGGAACAGCATCCGGCGGCAGTGGATCTGGTGTGTGTGGATTTAAACACCGGCGTTTTGGAGATTATGAAGCTGGGGGCGGCGGCCTCATTTGTCATGGGACAGGACAGGGTGGAGCTTCTGGATTCAGGGGATGTTCCCATGGGGATTCTGAATCCGGTGGAGCCGGCCCTTTTATCTAAAAAGCTGTGGGATGATGACCGGATTGTCATGGTAAGCGACGGTGTGTTGGATGCACTGCCGGGAGAGGAGAAGGAGCGGGTGATGCAGGAGTTTCTGGAGGCACTTCCGCCGGCAGGCCCCCAGGAAATAGCGGATCAGGTTCTGGCTTTTGCCCAGTCATCCGGTGGAGCCCGGGATGACATGACCGTGCTGGCAGCCGGCATCTGGGAGAAGGCATAGGCAGAGGGGGCGGGAGGAGAAGATGAAAAGAAGTTGGCATTTTCCTGGAAATCCTGCTATTATGGTAGGGAAGAAAGGAAAAGACAGATGAGAAGAGAAACGGAAGACTTTATGGTGCGGCATGGCATGCTGCGGGAAAATGGCCGGATTCTGGCGGCTTTGTCCGGCGGGGCAGATTCGGTGTGTCTTTTGTATGTATTGGCCGGAATGCGGGAAAAATGGAATCTGGAGATCCGTGCCGTCCATGTCAATCATGGGCTGCGGGGGCAGGAGGCAGAGAGGGACCAGGCGTTTTCGGAAAGCTGTGCCCGGAGTTTGGAGATTCCATTTTCCTGTGTGAAGGTGGATGTAAGAGAATTGGCAGTTCGGGAAGGGCTTTCGGAAGAAGAGGCCGCCCGGAATCTGCGGTATCAGGCTTTTGAAGAGGCGGCCGGGCACTGGGAAGAAGAAGACGGTGCTCCGGTGCTGGTGGCGGTGGCCCATCACCGGGATGACAATGCAGAGACGGTGCTCCATAATCTGTTCCGCGGAAGCGGGCTTCGGGGGCTTTCCGGCATCCGGCCGGTGCGGGGGCGGATCATCCGGCCGCTTTTGTGGGCCGGCCGGCGGGAGATCCTGGAATTTCTTCAGGCGGAAAGCATTTCCTGGATAACGGACTCTACCAACCGGTCGGATGCATATACAAGGAACCGGATACGAAATCAGATCCTTCCTCTGATCTGCGGGCAGATCAACAGCCGGGCGCCGGAGCATATCAGTCAGGCGGCAGAGCGGATCGGCCAGGCGGATGCGTATCTGGAGTCTCAGGCGGAAGCGTGGCTTAAGGAGAACCGGGCAGATCTGCCTATGGGGGCCGGCTTCATCGGAGCTGACGCGGCAGCCCTTTCCCGGCAGCCGGAGATCATCCAGGCGTATGTGGTTCGGCGGATGATGGAGGAGACGGGAGAAGGGATGCGGGATCTGTCCGGCGTCCACGTGCAGGCGGTTCTGGCCCTTCTTAAAAAGCAGTCCGGAAGCCGGGCGGATCTTCCCGGGGGACTCTGGGCTTTCAGACAGAAAGATGGGATCTTTTTAGGACGGTGCAGGCCGGACTGCACTCTGGAAGCGGCGGCCCGAATGTCCGGAGGATATGCGGAAAAAATAGAGCCGCCAAAGCTGGAGTTTGAGACATTTTTCCTTGAAAAAGGGATGAAATTTCCCCAAAAACAGTATACGAAATGGTTTGACTATGATAAAATACAAGGTGCGTTGTCTGTTAGAACCAGGCAGACCGGCGATTATTTTCTTCTGCCCGGAGGGGGACGAAAAACCGTAAAATCGTATATGATTGACCAGAAAATACCGGCAGGGATCCGGGACCGGATTTTTCTTCTGGCAGAGGGAAGCCATGTTTTATGGATTATAGGATGGAGAATCAGCGAAGGAGTCAAGATCACCTCACAGACCCGGAGGATCTTGCAAGTACACGTAAGCGGAGGGAAGGAAAATGACAGATAAGATTCGGGTATTGCTGACCGAAGAAGAGGTAAACGCAAGGATCAGTGAGATCGCATCAATGATTAATGAAGATTACGCAGGCCGGCAGGTGCATTTGATTTGCATCTTAAAGGGAGGCGTGTTCTTTACCTGCGAACTGGCCAAGCGCCTGACGATACCGGTGTCCCTGGACTTTATGTCCGTGTCCAGCTATGGAAGCGGGACGAAATCCAGTGGTGTTGTAAAGATCATCAAGGATCTGGATGAACCTTTGGAGGGGAAAGAGGTTATTATTGTAGAGGATATCATTGACTCTGGACGGACCCTGGCATATCTCATGGAAATTTTAAAGCAGAGAAATCCCAGGAGCATCGAACTGTGCACCCTTTTGGATAAGCCGGAGCGCCGGGTAAAGAAGCAGGTGCAGGTAAAATATACATGTTTTACGATTCCAGATGAATTTGTGGTGGGATACGGCCTGGATTATGACCAGAAATACCGGAATCTGCCATATATTGGAGTAGTGGAACAGTAAGGAGGCAGCTAGTTGAGACAGCAGCAGCAATTCAGAGGTCTGGGATTTGTGCTTATCATCATGTTGATGTTGCTTTTGGTAACCACATTTTCCAGACAGATGTTTACAAATGACGATATCAGCTATCAGCAGTATCTGGAGATACTGGACAGCGGAGAGGCAGTTAAGGTGTCGATCCGGCAGAACCAGCAGACGCCTACCGGCGTGGTGAATCTGCAGCTTCCTGACGGCAGCAGCAGACAGTATTTCACTTCCGACGTGGTGGCAGAGCAGAAACTTCTCCAGGAAAAGGGACTTGATTATATTCTTCAGGATGTGCCGCAGGATAATTACCTGTTAAGCATCATGATTCCCATTCTGCTTTCAACGGTAGTGGTGATTGTTCTGATTTCTGTGATGAATGCACGGGCAGCAGGCGGCGGCGCCAATGCCAAGATGATGAATTTTGGAAAAAGCCGGGCCAGACTGAGTCGGGACAGCAAGGTAACTTTTCATGATGTGGCGGGCCTGGAGGAAGAAAAGGAAGAACTGGAAGAGGTAGTGGATTTCCTCCGGCAGCCTCAGAAATATACCAGCGTAGGGGCCAGGATTCCCAAGGGGCTTCTTCTGGTAGGCCCTCCGGGAACGGGAAAGACTCTTCTTGCTAAGGCTGTAGCCGGTGAGGCGGGGGTTCCCTTTTTCTCTATTTCCGGTTCTGATTTTGTGGAAATGTTTGTGGGTGTGGGCGCATCCCGTGTCCGCGATCTGTTTGAGGATGCCAAAAAGAATTCTCCCTGTATCGTATTTATCGATGAGATCGATGCCGTGGCCAGACGGAGAGGCACCGGAATGGGCGGCGGCCATGACGAGAGAGAGCAGACATTGAACCAGCTTTTGGTGGAGATGGACGGTTTCGGCGTCAATGAAGGGATTATTGTCATGGCGGCCACCAACCGGGTGGATATTCTGGATCCTGCGATCCTGCGTCCCGGCCGGTTTGACCGGAAGGTGACTGTGGGGCGGCCGGATGTAAAAGGCCGTCAGGAAATTTTAAAGGTTCACTGCAAGGAGAAGCCATTGAGTGATGATGTGGATCTGGAGCGGGTGGCCAGGACCACTGCAGGTTTTACCGGTGCAGATCTGGAGAATCTGATGAACGAGGCGGCCATTATTACCGCCAAAGACGGACGCCGGTTTGTGCGTCAGGAAGATATCGACAAAGCCTTTGTAAAAGTTGGTATCGGCGCGGAGAAAAAGAGCAAGGTTATCTCCGAGAAGGACAAAAAGATCACCGCTTATCATGAGGCGGGCCACGCCATTTTGTTTCATGTGCTGCCGGATGTGGGGCCGGTCCATACGGTTTCCATTATTCCTACAGGAAATGGCGCCGGCGGTTATACCATGCCTCTTCCGGAAAAAGATGAGATGTATATGACCAAAGGGCGCATGCTGCAGCATATCATGGTGGCCCTGGGCGGCAGGATTGCCGAGGAACTGATCTTTGATGACATTACCACCGGCGCCTCCCAGGATATCAAACAGGCCACCGGCATTGCCAGAGCTATGGTGACGCAGTATGGAATGTCGGAAAAGGTAGGTATGATCAACTACGGAAGCGACGAGGATGAAGTTTTCATTGGAAGGGATTTAGCTCATGCCAAAAGTTACGGTGAGGCGGTGGCTACGGTGATCGATGAGGAAGTAAAGCGGATCATCGATGAATGTTACCAGAAGGCCAAAGCCATTATTATGGAACATGAGGGTGTTCTCCATTCCTGCAGCCAGCTGCTTCTGGTAAAAGAGAAGATCGGCCAGGAAGAATTTGAGAAGCTGTTTGCGGGGGAAACAGTGTAAAATGCGACAAGTGTACAATGTGCACAAAAACGATGTGCAAAATATGTGAAGTTTGTGCACACTTATTTTGAAACCTGTGCTATTATAATAGGCGTAACCCCCCCAATACATTATATAGTTTTTGCTACACCCCATAAGAAACGAAATACCTTCTCCTGAAGAAGCCGGCTCATGTGAGCCGGCTTCTTTACTTTACTGCCGGATAAGCGATATGGATTGGAAATGGCAAATATGCCGCCGAAGTGCGGACCAAATTTCGACTGCAAATTTCGTGACATTTCCCCATTGTATAATTATGTGATATCGTTTACAATTACACTATTACCAGACTGTATTATTGATTGGCAGGGGAGCGGAAGGGAGAAGAGACCGCTTTGACGGGACAGGAGGGGCAGAGGCATGAATTCAGATATTTGCTATTTAAATCGGGAAGCCTTATTCTGTGCGGAAACGGAGGACTATCGGATTCCGGCTGAGCCGGAAGAGAATCAGGAGGTAGCTCTGCGCTTTCGAACGGCGCGGGAAGATGCGGACCGGATATTATATAGAGAGTGCGGCAGTGAGCTGGCGCTGGAAATGGTGAAAACGTCCTGCGATGCGTATTTTGATTATTACGAATGCCGGATCCGGACGGGAAAGAAGCAGATACGATATTATTTTGAAATTAAGAAAGGCAGCGGGACCTGCATCTATAACCGTCTGGGTGTGCAGGATGAAGCGCTGACAGATTTTGCCTTTTGTATTACGCCGGGCTTCCATACACCGGAGTGGGCCAAAGGTGCAGTGATGTACCAGATCTACGTGGACCGGTTTTGCAACGGCGATTCATCGAATGATGTGGAAACCGGAGAGTACATTTATATCGGACAGCCGGTACAGGGAGTAAAGAACTGGGAAAAGCCCCTGGAGGCGCTGGATGTAGGATATTTTTATGGTGGAGACCTGAAAGGTGTTTGGGAGAAACTGGACTATCTTCAGGGCCTTGGGGTGGAGGTTATTTATTTTAATCCCATTTTTGTGTCGCCGTCCAATCACAAATACGACTGCCAGGATTATGAGCATATAGATCCTCATTACGGTGTGATCGTGAAGGATGGCGGACGGCTTCTGGACGGCCTTAAGAATCCGGACGGCGGTGAGACAGACCGGCGGGAGGAGAATAAGAGGGCTACCCGCTATATTACCCGGGTTACGGACCGGGAGAATCTGGATGCATCGGATGCGTTTTTTGCGCAGTTTGTGGAGGAGGTTCACCGGCGCGGTATGCGGGTGATACTGGACGGTGTATTTAACCACTGCGGTTCCTTTAATAAATGGCTGGACCGGGAGGGTGTTTATGAAGGCGCAGCGGGATATGAGCCGGGCGCTTATGTGTCGGAAGAGAGTCCCTATCACACATTTTTTAAGTTCCACAAGGACAAACCGGAAAACTGGCCCTACAATGGAAGCTATGATGGCTGGTGGGGACATGATACCCTTCCAAAGTTAAATTACGAGGAGTCTCCAAAACTGCAGGAATATATTCTGAATATTGCAAGGAAATGGGTTTCGCCTCCTTACAGCGTGGACGGATGGCGTCTGGATGTGGCGGCGGACCTGGGACACAGCGGTGAGTTTAACCATTATTTCTGGCAGCAGTTCCGGAAGGCCGTAAAAGAGGCGAATCCGGAGGCGCTGATTCTGGCGGAGCATTATGGAGATCCCAACAGCTGGCTTCAGGGAAATGAATGGGATTCTGTTATGAATTACGATGCATTTATGGAACCGGTCACATGGTTCCTGACCGGAATGGAGAAGCACAGCGATGAGTATGACGGCCATCTCTATGGCGATGGAGAAGGATTCTTCCGGGCTATGTATTATCATATGAGCCGGATGCAGATGCCTTCCGTCATGGTGGCCATGAATGAACTTTCGAACCACGATCATTCCCGTTTCCTGACCAGGACAAACCAGACGGTGGGCCGGATTGCCACTATGGGAGCGGAGGCGGCTTCCGAGGGGATCCGTTACGGTGTGTTCCGGGAAGCGGTGATGATACAGATGACATGGCCCGGGGCGCCTACCCTTTACTACGGCGACGAGGCTGGGCTGTGCGGCTGGACGGATCCGGATAACCGGAGAACTTACCCGTGGGGACATGAGGATCTGGAACTTCTGGAGTTCCACCGTTATATGTGCGGCATGCATAACCGTCTCCCTGTTTTGCGGCGGGGAAGCGTAAAGCCGCTTCTGGCCGGGCGTCAGCTTCTGGCATACGGCCGGATGATGGGACGCTACAAGGCGGCGGTGGTGATTAATAACCGCGACAGCGAGCGGGATGTGGAACTGCCGGTGTGGCTTCTTGGCGTGCAGCCGGATGAGCCTCTTGTGCGGATTATGCTGACTACGGAGTCCGGGTATAATGTGGGCCTGGCGAAAGTAGAGGTGCGTCATGGCAGCGCGATCCTTAAGATGCCTCCGGTCAGCAGCATGCTGATGATTACGCATGCAGATGAATTTTACAGTGCAGCTGCCCTGGATCACCAGATTGGGGAAATCTGAAATTTTTCTTGATTTTTTAAAAAATATATGCTATTATCATATGTGCCTGTCAGTGGCAGGCGCTATATGGGTGGATTCCCGAGTGGCCAAAGGGGACAGACTGTAAATCTGCTGCGATTCGCTTCGGTGGTTCGAATCCACCTCCGCCCATTTTAAAACCCGGCTTTGCCGGGTGTTTTTTTGTTTCACAGGGACTTTACGCCTGTGCAAAAAAACACTCCGCAGTGGCTGCGCAGTGGCTGCGCAGTGGCTGCCCCGGCGCAGCAGAAGAGAATATGAAAAGGAGCAGAGAGATGATACGAGCGGATTTTCATGCCCATACCACGTATTGCGACGGCGCCAATTCTCCCAGAGAGATGGTGGAGCGGGCTTGGGAGATGGGACTTACGGATTTTGGAATTTCCGGACATGCGGATTTTTCCTTTTGCGAGCCGGGGTTTGGCATGTCGGACGCAGTGCTTGAACAGTACCGGGAAGAACTCCTGGCTCTTCGCGAAGAGTATCGGGGACGGATGAATGTATACATCGGTATTGAGCTGGACTGCCTGGGACCGGTCCAGAAAGCCGAATATGCGATCGGTTCCACCCACTGTGTGGAAAAGAACGGAGAGATTATTTCTGTGGACGATACAGCCGAATTCCTGGAAGAGTCGGTAAGACGGCTCTGGAAAGGCGACTGGTATGCTTTTGTCCGGGATTATTACGAACTAGAAGCCACGGTATATGACCGGACCGGCTGTGACTGGGTGGGGCATTTTGATCTGCTGACAAAATTTAATGAAGGTTTCCGGTATTTTGACGAAAGATGCGATGAGTATCTGGAGCCGGCACTGGCAGCCATGCGGAAACTGAACGGACAGGGACTGCCTTTTGAAATCAACACCGGGGCCATGTCCAGGGGATATCGGAGTGCCCCGTATCCTTCCCATATCCTTTTAAAGGAGCTGCGCCAGATGGGCGGAAGGATTCTCATTAGTTCTGACAGCCACAGTGCAAACGCCATCGGATATGGGTTTGAGAAAGCGGAACGGCTGGCCTGGGAATGCGGATTCCGGTCGGTGCTGGCTCTGCGCCCGGAGGGCGGATTTCGGGAAATTCCGCTGTAGGAACAAAAAAGGCATTTCTGCTTTCGGGAAAGAAGAATGGGGGCTTTTTGTCAGAAAATATTCTCTGGATTCTGATTGCACAGAAGGTGAAAACCGATTATACTGAAATTAACTGGAGATTGGGGTATGTGCAGAAGAAGAGGAGGCATGATTATGGAGAAGGTATTTGTGACTATCGGACGGCAGTACGGCAGCGGAGGACATGCCATCGGGGAACAGTTGGGAAAACTTTTGGGCATTCCCTGTTATGACAGGGAACTGATCCAGCTTTCTTCGGAAAAGAGCGGCATCGAGGCGGGAACACTGGCGCTTCATGATGAGCGGACATCTTCGGCATCTTTATTTAAAATTCCGGAAAAAGGGAATCGGATCACCGAGCATGGAACGCCCATTGTAGATACGCTGTTTCTGGCTCAGTCTCAGGTGATCCGGGAGCTGGCCGAAAAGGGTTCCTGCATCATAATCGGGCGCTGTGCAGACTATGTGCTGCAGGACAGGGAGGAATGTTTTTCTGCGTTTGTCACTGCGCCCACAGAGGCACGGATTGCCAGAATCGCGGAGCGGAATCACATGAGCAGGAACGATGCGGAAATGGCAGTGCGGAAGGTGGATAAGCAGCGGCGCACCTATTACGAATTTTATACCGATAAGGAGTGGGGCGCGGCGGAAAGCTATAATCTGACAGTGGACAGCAGCCAGTTCGGCATTGAAGGGACGGCGCAGATGCTGGAAGAGATTGTCCGTCAGTTTATGGCAGGCTGCTGGAAGCTCTGAAACAGGAAGATGTGCGGTTGGGCTGAATTCACAAAACGCGGCAGAATTTTGCCCCCAAATTTTAATGGAAGAGTCTTGACAAGAAATCGTTCTGTTAATAGAATAGTTTGCAGGCAAACGAAAAGAGAGGGGAGCAGTGTGAATACCGATATCTGTTTTTTTGTAAAAAAGCTGGATCATCATATCAGCCGGCGGTTTTACAGTATGTACAGCAGAAAAGCACTGGAGGAGTGCAGTATGTCCAATGTGTGGATCGTGGATTACCTCTATGATCACCGGGACCGAGATGTGTTCCAGAAGGAGATCGAAGATAAGTTCTTTGTAAATCGGGCTACCGTATCTAAGATGCTGAAGCTGATGGAGGAAAAGAAACTCATCTGCCGTATGCCTTCCGCAGCCGATTCCAGGAAGAAGAAGCTGATCCTGGATGAGAAGGGCTACGCTCTGCGCCGTCTTTGTCAGTCGATCCGCAGTGAGATGGAGATGCAGGTGGCATCCTCGCTGACAGAAGAGGAAAAGGAGCTTTTTCGCTCGTTATGCCTGAAGATGATAAAGAATATGGAAGGAGAAATGGAAAGCGATGATACGAGTGCTGATGAAATCCATCCGGGAATTTAAGCGGGCATCCATCCTGGCGCCGGTTCTGGTGTCACTGGAAGTAATCATGGAATGTATTATGCCATTTGTGGTAGCCCAGCTGGTAAACCAGATTAAAGCCGGATGCGGCATGGATGTCATTCTTCGCTACGGACTGGCGCTGGTTCTGATGGCCCTTTTGTCCCTGGGCTTTGGCGCCGGGGCGGGATTTTTCTGTGCGAAGGCATCCTGCGGATTTGCCCGAAATTTAAGAAAGGATATGTTCTATAAGATCCAGACGTATTCCTTTGAGAATATCGACAAGTTTTCCACGTCATCTCTGGTAACCAGAATGACCACTGATGTAACGAATGTGCAGCTTGCTTATATGATGCTGGTGCGTCTGGCGTTCCGAAGCCCCCTGATGCTGGTATTTTCTTTTGTAATGGCGGTAATCATGGGCGGAAAGCTGGCGATCATTTTCCTTCTGGTAATTCCGGTTCTGGGAATGGGCCTGATCCTGATCATGAGGACAGCCATGCCGTTGTTTAAGCGGGTATTTAAGAAGTACGATGCCTTAAACGAATCGATTCAGGAAAATGTAAAAGGCATGCGCGTGGTAAAGTCCTATGTGCGTGAGGAATTTGAAAAGGTGAAATTCGGACGCGCGGCAGAGGATGTCTGCGCAGACTTTACGAAGGCAGAGAAGATTATGGCTTATAACAGTCCCCTGATGCAGTTCTGTCTGTATGCAGCCATGCTTTTTGTTCTGACGGCCGGTTCTTACACCATTATTACATCAAAGGGCCTTGCACTGGACGTAGGCCAGTTTTCGGCTATGCTGGTATATAATTTCCAGATCCTGAACAGCTTGATGATGCTCTCCATGGTATTCGTAATGATCACCATGGCGACAGAGTCTGCAAAACGTATTACGGAAGTGCTGACGGAGGAAAGTTCTCTGAAGAATCCGGAGAATCCGGTTTACGAAGTGGCGGACGGCTCCATTGACTTTGATAATGTAAACTTTAAGTATTCCAAGCAGGCGGAGAAGATGGCGCTGTCGGATATCGACCTTCACATCCGGTCTGGCGAAACGGTAGGTATTATCGGAGGCACCGGTTCTTCCAAGTCTTCGCTGATCCAGCTGATTTCCCGTCTGTATGATGCAACGGAAGGTGTGGTTCGGGTCGGCGGCCGGGATGTGCGCGAGTACGATCTGGATTCGCTCCGCAATCAGGTGGCTGTGGTTCTTCAGAAGAATGTGCTGTTTTCCGGAACCATCAAAGAAAATCTCCGCTGGGGCAATGAAAACGCCACAGATGAGGAACTGAAGGAAGCATGCCGTCTGGCACAGGCAGATGAATTCATCATGCGGTTCCCGGATCAGTACAACACGTATATTGAGCAGGGCGGAGCCAATGTCTCCGGCGGCCAGAAGCAGCGTCTGTGTATTGCGCGGGCTCTGTTAAAGAAGCCCAAGATCCTGATCCTGGATGACTCTACCAGTGCGGTAGACACCAAGACCGATGCCCTGATCCGGAAGGCATTTTCCGAATATATTCCGGAGACAACGAAGATCATTATTGCCCAGCGTGTGGCTTCCGTTCAGGATGCGGACCGTATCCTGGTTATGGAGGGCGGCACCATCCGGCATATGGGAACCCATGAGGAGCTGTTAAAGATCAGCCCGATTTATCGTGAGGTATACAATTCGCAGAACCGGGGAGGTGAGGAGAATGAATAAAAAGAGCGGATTCAGAAAAAATACTCTCCTGCGTCTGCTGAAAACGCTGTTTGAGTTTTATCCGGTTATGCTGCCCCTGGTGATTGTCTGCATTATTTTCAATGCACTGATCAGTTCCATGCCGGCAATCTTCCAGCAGAATGTTATTGCCATTGTGGAGCAGAACTGGCAGAGCGGAGACTGGAGCGCGGCATCTGGACAGATCCTGAGACTGGTGGCGATTCTGGCAACCCTTTACGCCATTTCTCTGGTGGCTGGCTTTGTTTATACCCGTACCATGGCAGTAATCACCCAGGGTTCGCTGATGAAGTTCCGTGAGAAGATGTTCAACGGAATGCAGGATCTTCCCATTAAGTATTTCGACACCCACAATCACGGCGATATCATGAGCTATTACACCAATGATATCGATACGCTGCGTCAGATGATTTCCCAGAGTATTCCGCAGCTTCTGATTTCCCTGATTTCGGAACTGACGGTTTTCTGCATCATGCTTTACTACAGCGTATGGCTGCTTCTGGTGGTAATTGCAGGCGTAATTCTGATGATCCTTGTGACCAAGAAGATCGGCGGAAATTCTGCCAAGTACTTTATCCGTCAGCAGGTGCAGATGGGTAAAACCGAAGGATTCATCGAAGAGATGATGAATGGTGAAAAGGTTATCAAGGTGTTCTGCCATGAGCGGGAAGCGGAGGCGGATTTTGACGCGATTAATGACGAGCTCTTCCGGGTAGCGGAACAGGCCAACCGTTATGCCAATACGCTGATGCCGATTCTGATGAATGTGGGCAACATTCTTTATGTGGTTGTTGCTGTAGCGGGCGGCATCCTGCTCCTTACCGGTGCGCCCAACTTAAGCCTTTCCGGAATGGCATTCAGCATCAGTATTGCGGTTCCTTTCCTGAACATGACGAGACAGTTCTGCGGAAATATCGGGCAGGTGTCCAACCAGATCAACTCTGTTGTTATGGGTCTTGCCGGTGCGGAACGTATCTTTAATCTGATCGATGAGCAGCCGGAGAAAGATGACGGCTATGTAACGTTAGTAAATGCCAGAGAAGAGAATGGCCAGCTGGTAGAATGCAAGGAGCGTACTGGAGTCTGGGCATGGAAGCATCCCCACGGCGATGGCACTACAACTTACACCCGGCTGCGGGGCGATGTGCGCATGTACGATGTGGATTTCGGCTATGATGAGAAGAAACTGGTACTCCATGACATTACTCTGTATGCAGAGCCGGGCCAGAAGGTGGCCTTCGTAGGCGCTACCGGAGCAGGAAAGACAACCATTACCAACCTGATCAACCGGTTCTACGATATTGCCGATGGAAAGATCCGTTATGACGGCATTAATATCAATAAGATCAAAAAGGCAGACCTAAGGCGTTCCCTGGGCATTATCCTGCAGGATACGGTGCTTTTCTCGGGAACGGTTATGGAAAATATCCGGTACGGAAATCTGGATGCAACAGACGAGGAGTGTATCGGAGCTGCCAGACTGGCAGGCGCCCATGATTTTATCACCCGTCTGCCGGAAGGCTATAATACCATGATCTTTGCCAACGGTTCCAATCTGTCTCAGGGTCAGCGGCAGCTGATTGCTATCGCCAGAGCGGCTGTGGCAGACCCGCCGGTTATGATCATGGATGAGGCAACCTCCTCCATCGATACCCGAACCGAGGCCATTGTTCAGCGGGGTATGGATGCTCTGATGGATGGACGTACGGTATTTGTTATCGCCCACCGTCTTTCTACAGTACAGAACTCAGATGTGATCATGGTTCTGGAACTGGGACGGATCATCGAGCGGGGCAGTCATGAGGAGCTGATTGCGCAGAAAGGCAAGTATTATCAGCTTTATACCGGCGCTTTTGAGCTGGAGTAGTTTTCTTTTTGGATCGGGGCATTTAGCCGGATTGGAAGAGTTTACATTCCGTAAAACTTCATGAAATTGAATAAGAACCGAAAAGGGCTGGAGAATTTGCACAAAATTTTCCAGCCCTTTTTGGTAGTTAAGATATTGAGTTTCAAAGGGGATATGATATAATTTAAGCGCAAAAGTGAAAACGATTACACAAATAATAAGGACCGGCAGTGCCGGAGAAGGGATGATGAGGGGAGTTATGGCGACGGAGACAAAAGCGAAGAAAACCAGAGAATTCGAAGAGAGATTTGCCAGACATTACGATGAACTGAAATGGCTTTACTGCGAGCTGTATGAAAACCGCATGGACGCTTTTGAAGAACTGTGTGAACAGCTGTGGTACTGGTACCAGAACCGGAAGGCGGATTTAAAGAAACTGGATCGGAAAAGGGAGAAGGATCCTGACTGGTATAAGAGAAATGACCTTCTGGGAATGATGATGTACGTGGACGCCTTTGCAGGCACCTTAAAGGGCGTGGAAGAAAAACTGGATTACATAAAGTCCTGCAATGTCAATTATCTTCATTTGATGCCGCTTTTGGAATCCCCCAAAGGCCGCAGCGACGGGGGCTATGCGGTGGCGGATTTCAGGAAGGTTCAGCCGGAACTGGGGACCATGGAGGATCTGGAGCATCTGGCAGACCGCTGCCGGAAAGAGGGGATCAGCATCTGCCTGGATTTTGTTATGAACCACACATCGGAAGATCATGAGTGGGCAAAGCGGGCCAGACAGGGGGATCCGGAGTACCAGCGCCGGTATTATTTTTATGACAATTACGATATTCCGTCTCAGTTTGAAAAGACGGTTCCCCAGGTGTTTCCCACCACGGCTCCCGGGAATTTTACCTGGCTTCCGGATCTGAATAAATTTGTCATGACTACCTTTTACCCCTACCAGTGGGATTTAAATTACTGGAATCCGGTGGTATTTAATGAAATGGTTTACAATATGCTGAACCTGACCAATAAGGGAATCGATATCATCCGGATTGATGCAGTTCCATATATCTGGAAAGTTTTAGGCACCAACTGCCGCAATCTTCCTCAGGTTCACAGTATTGTGCGGATGATGCGCATGATCTGTGAGATCGTGTGTCCCGGAGTAATTCTCCTGGGCGAAGTGGTTATGGAGCCTTCCAAGGTGGTTCCCTACTTCGGCACGGTGGAAAAGCCGGAATGCCACATGCTTTACAACGTAACAACCATGGCCAGCACCTGGCATACGGTGGCCACGGCAGATACGCGGCTTCTGCGCAGGCAGATGGATATTGTAAGCAGTCTGCCCAAGCAGTATGTATTTTTAAATTATCTGCGCTGCCATGATGACATCGGATGGGGACTGGATTATGATTATCTGAAGCTTTTCGGCTTCCAGGAGGTTCCCCATAAGAAATATCTTAATGATTTTCTGACAGGGCAGTATCCTGGTTCCTTCGGGCGGGGAGAACTTTATAATTCGGATCCCACATCCGGTGATGCCAGACTCTGCGGAACCACCGCTTCTCTGTGCGGCATTGAAAAGGCGCTTTGGGACCAGAATGAAGGCGAGCTGGAGCAGGCTGTGCGGTTTGATATTATGCTTCATGGATATATGTTTGTTCAGTCGGGAATTCCTGTCCTTTACAGCGGCGATGAGGTGGGGCAGCTGAATGACTACTCCTACCACGAGGATCCGGACAAGTGTCAGGATTCCCGCTACATCCACCGGGGACACTTCCAATGGGATCTGGCCAAAGAGCGCAGGGAAAAGGGAACCATGCAGAACCAGATCTTTGAGACTCTCAGCATGATGGAGGAAATCCGCAGAAGTCATAAGGTTTTTGATACCACCGCAGATGTGTGGACCCTGGATACCTGGGACGATGCCGTCCTTGGCATTGGAAGATGGAAAGACGGAGAAAAACTGATTGCGCTGTTTAACTTCAGCGGTCAGGACCGGACGGCCTGGATCAATGAAGATGACGGGGAGTATACCGATCTTCTGACCGGCGCTGCCATGAAGGCATCCGGCGTGCAGATTCCGGCTTACGGAATCTGGTGGCTCTACAGGAAGGAAAAGGAAAACAGATAAAGCAGGCAGGGATTGAAATGACGATCAGTGAAATCGCGAAGCTGGCGGAGGTTTCCAGTGCGGCTGTCTCCCGTTATCTGAACGGGGGGAGCTTAAGCGAGGAGAAACGGAACAGGATAAAAGCGGTAATTGAGGAGACCGGTTATGTGCCCTCGGAGTATGCCCGTACGCTGCGGACCAAGAAGACGTATCATGTAGGCGTGATTGTGCCCAATATCAAATCCAGCACCACCGCCCGGATCGTCAGCGGGATCGGAAGTGTTCTGCAGGAGAAAAACTATCATATGGTTCTGGCGGATACGGATAATGATGCCGGGCAGGAAGTGAAATACCTGGAGTTTTTTGGAAACGGCCAGATGGACGGGGTGATTTACATTGCCGGAGCCATCACGCGGCGCCACATGGAAATCCTGAAGAGATACCGGATTCCGGTGGTGGTGGTGGGACAGATGGTTTCGGAATTTGACTGTGTGTACCATGATGATTTCCATGCGGCCAGAGATATGGTGGAGGTGCTGCTGGAATCCGGCTGCCGCCGGCCGGGAATGATATTTGTAACGCCTAAGGATAAGGCGGCGGGGGAGATGCGCATCCGCGGAGCGCAGGCAGCTCTGGGGGAGCGAGGCTTTATACCGGAAGCGGTTCCCTGTGTGGAGGCCGGTTTTACCCTGGAGGACGGATATGAGAAAATGGAAGAACTTCTGAAAAAGAGGCCGGATATTGACGGCGTATTTTGTGCCACAGACAGTCTGGCCGTGGGTGCGGTGATGTACCTGAAGGAGGCAGGAAAACGGATTCCCCAGGATATCCGGATCTGCAGCGTGGGGAACAACCAGGCCTCCGACATCATAGATCCCCGGCTCAGCACGGCTCATTACCATTACCGCACCAGCGGAATTGAGGCGGCCCGCATGCTGATTTCCAAGATGCGTGCAGGGGAAGAGCGTCCCAGGCGGCAGCTGATGCTGGGATACGAGGTGCTGCGGCGGGAGAGTACCGAAACGGCTGCAGACCGGCATGTTTTGGGCGGATTTGGAAAACGAATGCAGATGCCGGCTGGGAGCGCCCTCAGATAGTTCTTGATTCCCGGAAAGATTTGCTTTATGATGAAGGAAGAGAAGGCAGAAAGCGCCGCCTCTTCCTTTTTTGTACCATAAACCCGGCATAATAGAATGCCGGCAAAGAAAATATACGCCTGAGATCGGCAGAAGGCGGGGATAGGAGGAGGATGGGCAGATCAGAATGGGAGGAGCGGTTTGTTATGGCAGATGATATGGAGAAAATTGGACGGGAAGAAAACGAGGATTCCCGGGCTTATCCGGTGGCGTGCCCGGTGACGGGAGAGGTGATCCCGCTGTCTCAGATTCCGGACAGTACCTTTGCTTCCGGCATTATGGGACCGGGAGTGGGGATACGGCCGGAGGATGGCCGGATCGCTGCACCCTTTGACGGGGAAGTGTCGGCTCTCTTTGATACGAAGCATGTTATGGGGCTGACCGGTGATGACGGCGGCGTGGAAGTGCTCATTCATGTGGGAATCGGTACGGTGGAACTGCGGGGGGCTTATATTACAGCTCTGGTGGCGCCGGGAGACCATGTGAAAGCAGGACAGATTCTCCTGGAGGTGGATCTTGAAAAAATCCGGGAAGCGGGGTGCGACACTACGGTGGCAGTTCTGGTTTCCAATCTCTACCTGTTTCCGCGGATCCGGGTGGTGGGATATGGAAAGAAAGAACAGATGGAACTTCTTCTGGAGTGCAGGAAGGGGGAGGCGGAAACGAAGGGCTGAAGTGAAGGAGCAGTGCAGTGAAAAACGGATATTTTCAAATTGGAGAAGTCAGCCGGATAACAGGCTTATGATTGCGGTCTTTGCATGTATAGGTCTTTATAAAGCTGCAAAGCCGGCTTTTAATGGGAGACAGGCGGAGAATGGC
>PPYE01432680.1_pt1 | contig 37674 bp, 39 predicted proteins | sample 1559881 | NCBI WGS metagenome assembly PPYE01 (sample SAMN08240022, study PRJNA423297) | Human gut metagenome, whole genome shotgun sequencing project. | reverse complement strand
ATAACTTCTCGGAATCCTCAGCCTTGATTTTATAAGGCTTTCAGACTCTATCTTAAAAAAATCACCCACTTTTTGCCTCAAAGCACTTGACAAATCGCTCAAAATTTGCGGCGAAGCCGATTGATTATATTTTATTTCAATCGACTGGAGGCGATTTTTTTGTTACCTTTTAACCCCGGCGGCCATGCCACCTATCAGGATACTTTCGTATCCGAATTCCTCAAATTTTACCCTGACCCATTTGTGCTTTCTAAAGACACATGGGACTATATCGTGCAGTTCTGGTATCTCGATCTTTCCCTGACCGATTCCGTTATGCAGGAATGCTACTCTGTTTTGGGCCCTGAACCAAGACTCCCTTCCTGTATGCTGCGTTCTTATCTGCTTGCTTTAAAACTCAAAGTGACTTCCATCACCCTCTGGTGCCGCATGCTCCGGGAAACTCCCCTTTATGCCATCCTCAGCGGTTTCCCTTTCGGGGACACTCCCGGTGTCGGTACCTTTTATGATTTCTTTTCCCGCATCTGGCAGGGCGACAGCGACAACCTTTCTCCCAAAGACCGTTTCCCTAAAATAAAACCGCCCAAAGGGAAAAAGAAAGGCGATAAGACCCCCTGTGATTCCTCCAGCGTTGCTTCCAGGCTTCTCCCCCTGCTGGAACGCTGCCACCTGAAACCGGAAAATCCCTTTTTCCTGATTTTCCGTCTCTATCACCAGCAGTTCCTGGACCGTTCCATCCGTGAGGGACTGATCGATCCGCAGCATCTGGCTCTTGCCGGTGACGGTACCCCTGTCCGCACTGCCGCCCGGCAGCGGAAAAAAACGATCTGCGATTGCAGGAAGAAAGGCTCTCCTTCCTGTCACTGCAAACGCCATTACTCTCAGCCGGACTGCAACTGGGGATGGGACTCCCATCGGGAATGCTATTTCTTCGGTTACCACCTCTACATGTATGTGGCTTCCGATTCCTGCAGCGACCTTCCCGTATTTCCGCTTTTGGAACGGGCCTCCCGGCATGACATGCTTTCGTTTCTGCATTCCTTTTTTACGATGAAAGCATATCTTCCTCAATTCCGGATTGAGAAACTCCTTCTGGATTCCGCCCACGATGCCTATGCTGTCTACGAATACTGCAGACGGGAGAAGATCACGCCTTTTATCGACCTGAATCCCGGCCATACCGGGCACTTCACTTATAAAGATGATTTCACGATTGGCGGGGATGGTGTCCCGATCTGCAGGCTGGGCTTACGTATGCACAAAGATGGATATGAGGCTGCCAAACACCGGGCGAAATACCGGTGTCCAAAAGCCGACCGAAAAAGGGGCTGCTTCTGTGAACATCCCTGTTCACCGGCGAAATATGGCAGGACCGTACACATTTTTACCGATGATAATCCAAGGTTGTTTAACATACCGCCAAGAGACTCAAAAGCCTGGAAAAAGGAATACGCCAGAAGGACTTCCGTGGAACGCTCCAACAAGCGTGAGAAAGAGGACTATAAATTAGAAGACGGCAGGCACCGCTCTACGAAGATGTGGTACTGCCGCCTCTACGGCATCATGATGCTCCAACACCTTGATGCCTGGGAAATGCCATCTGTCGAGGCATTTCAAAAATCATTATTAGGATTAGCCGCCTAATACTTCGCTTCCTGCACGATATTCAGTTGTCAATTTTCAGTTGGGATCTCATTCATTGAGATTCCGAGAAGTTATAATAATCCCAACGAACCGGAAGATCCTCTGAGCAGAAACATTTATGAGAGGATTCAGAACGGGACTGTTTATAATTCCCCTGCCACACTGCCCAATGACCACGGTTCAGCGCTGGGAGCTTCTATGCAGAAATATTTGGCGGGACGATGTGACCGGGAAGAACTTATGGAAGATATTGAAGATTACTGGGCAATTCAGGAATGAGAAAGAAGGGTAAATGATGAAGAAAAAAAATAATGGAAAAGATTTCTGTCTTTTTGCACTGCCGGGCATGTTCTGCTTTTTTGCAGTGGTGATCATCCCTTTTTTGTACGGCGTATATCTGACGCTGACAGACTGGGATGGCGTTTCAGAAGTTAAAAATTTTGTAGGTCTTGAAAATTTTGGAGCAGTTTTAAGAGACGGGCAGTTCTGGTCTTCCCTGCTTCTGACCTTTAAATATGTGATCGCAGTTGTGGTTCTGGTAAACGTTATTGCCTTTTTACTGGCATATCTTCTTACAAGAGGAATCAAAGGACAGAATTTCTTCCGGGCCGGATTTTTCACGCCGAACCTGATCGGCGGGATTGTACTTGGGTATATCTGGCAGTTTGTGTTTTCCAGAGTCTTTGTCAGTATCGGAGAGACTACCGGCTGGGAACTGTTTGGTGTTTCCTGGCTGTCAGATCCGGACAAGGCTTTTGCTGCCCTGGTCCTGGTATCTGTATGGCAGCTTTCAGGCTACATGATCCTGATTTACGTTGCCGGATTTACAGGTCTCAGTGAAGATGTAATGGAGGCGGCAAGCATTGACGGGGCAAATGGCTGGGTCAAGATGAAAAATATTGTGCTCCCTCTGATGATGTCCTCTATTACCATATGCCTGTTTCTTACCCTGTCACGGGCATTTATGGTCTATGATGTAAACCTTTCCCTGACAGGAGGTGCTCCTTACGGGACCACAGAGATGGCGGCAATGCATGTATATGAAAAAGCGTTTACTTCCAGACAATTCGGTGTGGGTCAGGCGGAAGCTGTCATCCTGTTTCTCATTGTTGCCTGCATCAGCGGTCTTCAGATATTTATCACAAAGAAGAAGGAGGTTGAAGCATAATGAAAAGTACGTCGATAGGAGGTACAAGAAAAAAAGCTGTACATGTTGTATCCATGGCAGTTTTGATCGTTGTTTTTCTTGCATATATGTTCCCGTTTATTATGGTGGTGATCAATTCTCTGAAACAGAAAAGAGATATTATCAAAAGTCCGTTTTCCTGGCTTTTTACCATCAAGGGGCTGTCCTTTGATAACTTTGTAAAAGCATTTACCCAGATGGATTTTTTAAGTGCATTTAAGAACTCTTTGGTGGTGACAGTGTCAGCTACCGTCCTGGTCACGGTTTTGGCAGCAATGCTTGCCTACTATATTGTGCGCCACAGCACCAGACTTTCCAACTTTACATTTGCACTTATGGTGGCATCCATGATTATCCCATTCCAGGCGATCATGATCCCGCTGGTAAGTATTTACGGAGGAACATTGGATCTTCTGAACCACAGGATTACGCTGATTTTTATGCATACAGGATTCTCAATGGCAATGTCTGTGTTCATGTTTCATGGATTTATCAAAGGAAGTATTCCCACTGCCCTTGAAGAAGCAGCATATATTGATGGCTGCAGTCGTGCCCAGACTTTTTTTAAAATTGTTTTTCCGCTGCTGAAACCGATTATTTCTACTATGGTGATTTTGAACTCCATGGCATTCTGGAACGACTTTCTTCTGCCTTCTTTGGTTTTGACTGACAAGAAACTGCTTACGCTGCCTCTGTCTACTTATAGTTTTTATGGAACATATTCTGCTGATTATGGTACTATTATGGCAGGACTGCTGCTGTGCGTAATTCCTATTCTTGTTCTGTATGTGGTTCTGCAGAAACAGATCATCAGCGGTGTGGTTGCCGGCGCAGTGAAATAAAAAAATTTATGGAAAAGGAAGATAAACGATGACAGTAAATGAAGTACACTTAAAAGCTCCGGGAAACTGGATCAATGATCCTAACGGGTTTATCTACTATAAAGGAAAATATCATTTATTTTACCAGTATTTTCCTTATGCTCCGGTGTGGGGCACCATGCACTGGGGACATGCAGTCAGCGATGATCTGATGCATTGGGAGCATCTGGGAATCGCTCTGTTCCCCACGAAAGATTATGACAGAAACGGCGTTTTCTCGGGAAGTGCCATAGAAAAAGACGGAGAGCTGTATCTCTATTACTCGGCGGTAAAATATCTGGAGGCGGACAAAGAAAATATCCATGTTTCTCTTAATGATCTTTTTGAAACCAGCCAGGCGATGATCGTATCTCCGGACGGTTTTCATTTTGATAACTGGAAGGACAAGAAAATGGTTCTCCCAGTGTGCAGAAGAAAGGAAGAGCAGACAATACTCACACAAGAGATCCGAAAGTATGGAAAGACGGGGACTGGTATTACATGATTCTGGGAAGTACTGTTGAGAAGCAGCAGGGACGTGCTCTGTTTTATAAAAGCAGGGACGGACTGGAATGGAAATATGTTTCTCAATATCAGGGTGAAGCCTGCGGAAAAGTACTGGAGTGTCCGGATTTGTTCCGGGTATCGGGAGAATGGATTTTTACAGGTTCGCCCATGGGAATCACAGAAGATGGAAAAGAATATCCCAATCAGTCTGTATGCGCCCTGGCACAGTTTGACAGCAGAACCTGTACTATGGAGCTGACAGGAGAAGTAAAGTTTGTAGACTGGGGATTGGACCTGTATGCGCCACAGACGAACCTGGATAAAGACGGAAATCGCGTGATGATTGCCTGGATGCGCATGCCCGAAGCTGTGGAAGAGCCGGGAAAAACACCCTGGAACGGTATGATGTGTCTTCCAAGAGTGGTAGAGATAAGAGACAGGCAGATCTGTTTTCTTCCCCATCCGGAGGCTGATAAATATTTTTCTGAGAAAGTCAAGGATAGGACAGCGCTGGATTTTTCAAAACCCTACCGGCTGAAAGCTGTACTGAAAGAGGGGGAGATCCTCAATATCGGAGGATATGAGATTTCTCTGGAAAATGGATGCCTGAAAGGAGACAGGAGCAGGGTTTTTGTGGACGGAGAAAAATACCGTCTGGAAGCAAAAACTCCCTGCATAGAAGGTGACTGCCGCCTTGACATCTTTGTAGACAGAAATCTGATAGAAATTTTTGTGAATCAGGGACAATATGTGCTCAGCCATGTTTTATATGGGCTGAGACCTTATATGAAAGGAGAAGTGGATGCGGTCTATACTGGGAAAGATATAGACTGACGTCAGGCTGTTATGCTCTGCCGGATCTTCCGGCAGAGCAGTTTTTTTATTTGACCCAGGATCTGTTTCATGATAAATTTGAAACCATAAAGAAAGCAAAGCAGGAGGCAGGACAATGACAGAAAAAGTGGTCTTACAGATTCCTGTGGACAAGGAAACAAAGGAAAGAGCTGAAAGACGCTGCCAGTCCATGGGAAAAACTCTGGAAGAGGCAATAGGAGAATTTATAAGAGAAAGAGGAGAGGAGAAAGACACCGTCTGGGTTTTGGAGACCAATGTGGATGACTGCAGCGGAGAGCAGCTGGGATACACCATGGAATGTCTTTTGGAAGCAGGCGCCCTGGATACCTCCTGTTTCCCCGTTTATATGAAAAAGAACCGTCCCGCTTATATGCTTCAGGTGATCTGCAGGGAGGAAATGAGGGAGGAGCTGGAATCCATTCTATTTCGGGAGACAACCAGCATTGGGCTTCGCAGATACCGGGAGGAAAGGGAAATTCTTCCCAGAACTTTCGCGGAAGTCTGCTTGAAGACAGGGCAGAAGATACGGGTAAAGATCTGCGAACACCATGGAGAGAAATTTTATTATCCTGAGTATGAGACCGTAAAGACTGCATGCAGAGAAAGCCGGAGGGCTTTCCGGGATGTATATGATGAGGCAGCAGCACTGGCAGGAGGAAATGAATGAGCACTTACAAACAGAAAAAAACAGAATTATATAAAAGAATGGATGCATATGTGAACCAGGACATCTGCATTGCCTTTTCCGGAGGCGTGGACAGCAGCCTTCTGATCAGGCTTGCAAAAGTGTGCGCAGACAGACAGCAGACAGGATGCAGAATCTATGCTGTGACCTTTGACACCATGCTCCATCCGGCATGTGATCTGGAACTGGCAAAAAAGGTGGCAGAGGAGACGGGTGTTCTTCACGAAGTTCTTTTTATTGATGAATTAGAAGAAGCAGGTATCCGTTATAATCCAGAGAACCGGTGCTATCTCTGCAAAAAAGCCCTCTTTAAAAAACTTCAGGAATTTGCGGAGGAAAAGGGGATTTCCCTGATCCTTGAGGGGAGCAATGAGGATGATCTTCACGTCTATCGACCGGGTCTTCAGGCAGTTAGAGAACTGGGCATTGTAAGCCCTCTCGCACGGTGCGGCTTTACCAAAGAGGAAGTCCGGAATCTGGCGGAAGAACTGGGGATTTCCGTAGCAAAAAGACCTTCCACGCCCTGTCTTGCCACCCGTCTGCCTTACGGAGCAGAGCTTCGGCAGGAGATCCTTGAGAGGATCGGGGAGGGGGAAGCTTTTCTGAGAGAGCAGGGATTTCCCACGGTCCGGCTCAGGCTTCATGGAGAAGTTGCCAGAATTGAGATTCCCAAAGGAGATTTTGGAAAGTTTTTGCGGCAGTCGCAGGAAATCAGCGAAAAACTGAGGCAGCAGGGATTTTCCTATGTCACTTTGGATCTTCACGGATTTCGCAGCGGGAGTATGGACGAGAATTTGAAAATAAAAAAATAAAACTTGTCAAGAAAAAATACTTGACACCATAAAAATCCTGTTGTATGATAGGCAAGGTGATTGCAAGTGGAAAAATTTGTAGAGCAGACTTTATTGTATGACTTTTACGGGGAACTGCTGACAGAACACCAGAGACGGATCTACGAGGATGTGGTTCTGAATGACTATTCCTTAAGTGAGGTGGCAGACGAACTGGGCATCAGCCGGCAGGGCGTCCATGACAACTTAAGGCGCTGCACCAGAACACTGGAAAGCTATGAGGAAAAGCTTCATCTGGTGGGGAAGTTTGTTTCCATCAGAGAAAAAGTCCGCCGCATTCACGAACTGAGCAGAACATGCGAGAGTATGAGCAAACAGGAACTGGTTTCCCGGGTGGAAACGATTACCCATGAAATATTGGAGGAATTATAGCAGATGGCATTTGAAAGCTTAACGGACAAACTGCAGAACGTATTTAAAAACTTAAGAAAAAAAGGCCGTCTGACAGAGGCAGATGTAAAGGCAGCACTCAAGGAAGTTAAAATGGCGCTGCTGGAGGCTGATGTCAGCTTCAAAGTAGTGAAGCAGTTTATGAAATCCGTACAGGACCGCGCCATCGGACAGGACGTTATGTCAGGTCTGAATCCGGGACAGATGGTGATCAAAATCGTAAATGAGGAGCTGGTGGCCCTCATGGGAAGTGAGACCACAGAGATTGCTCTGAGACCAGGAAATGAAGTGACTGTGATCATGATGGCAGGTCTTCAGGGTGCAGGTAAGACCACCACTACCGCAAAGCTTGCCGGAAAGCTGAAGTCAAAGGGAAGAAAACCTCTTCTGGCAGCATGTGACGTATACCGTCCTGCAGCTATCAAACAGCTTCAGGTCAACGGGGAGAAACAGGGCGTGGATGTTTTTGCCATGGGTGATAAGAACAGCCCTGTGGATATCGCGAAGGCTGCCTATGAACATGCCAGAAATGAGAAGTACAATGTGCTGATCCTGGATACTGCCGGACGTCTTCATATTGATGAAGATATGATGGAAGAGCTTATCCGGATTAAAGAAGCTGTAAATGTGGATCAGACTATTTTGGTAGTAGATGCCATGACCGGACAGGATGCGGTGAATGTGGCAGAGACTTTCCAGAATAAAGTAGGGATTGACGGTGTCATCCTGACGAAGATGGACGGTGACACCAGAGGCGGTGCCGCACTTTCCATCAAAGCAATCAGCGGTAAGCCTATCCTGTATGTAGGTATGGGAGAGAAGCTCTCTGACCTGGAGCAGTTCTATCCGGACCGTATGGCTTCCCGTATCCTCGGTATGGGGGACGTTATGAGCCTGATTGAAAAGGCACAGGCAAACCTGGACGAAGAAAAAGCAAAGGAAATGGAACAGAAGTTCCGGAAAAACAGCTTTGGATTTGATGATTACCTGGAGAGCATGAATCAGATGAAGAACATGGGAGGACTTTCCAGTGTATTGAGCATGCTGCCGGGTGTAGGTTCCCAGATCAAGGATCTTGACAGTATGGTGGATGAGAAGGACATGGCGAGGAAAGAAGCCATCATTCTTTCTATGACACCCAAGGAACGTTCCAATCCGGATCTTTTGAATCCTTCCAGAAAAGCCAGGATTGCAAAGGGCGCAGGGGTGGACATTGCGGAAGTCAACCGTATGGTAAAACAGTTTGAACAGGCAAAGAAAATGATGAAACAGATGCCCGGACTGATGGGCGGAAAAGGTGGTAAAAGAGGAAGATTTAAACTTCCCTTTTAACATATAGAAATTATCAAGGAAAATAACCAGGAGGTGAAATGAAATGGCAGTAAAAATCAGATTAAGAAGAATGGGACAGAAGAAAGCTCCTTTCTATAGAATCATCGTTGCAGATTCCAGATCTCCAAGAGACGGAAGATTCATCGAGGAAATCGGAATTTATGATCCGAATCAGGAACCAAGCTTATGCAAAGTAGATGAAGAAGCTGCTAAGAAATGGCTTGCAAATGGTGCTCAGCCTACAGAAGTAGTTGCTAAACTTTTAAAGCTGGCTGGTATTGAAAAATAATATATCGGAGGGACATTGTGATGAAAGAGTTAGTTGAAGTAATTGCAAAATCTCTGGTAGATAATCCTGATGAAGTCGTTGTGACGGAAACAGAAGAAAATGACGCTGTCCTTGTTGAACTTAAGGTTGCGCCGTCAGATATGGGCAAGGTAATCGGCCGTCAGGGCCGGATTGCCAAAGCGATCCGTACTGTAGTAAAGGCTGCTTCCTCAAGGAGTGAAAAGAAGGTAGTAGTTGATATATTGCAGTGACATTGGTTCTGCAATTTATAGTGGCAAAAGTTAAAAAGACTGCTGTACGTTTGTGCGGCAGCCTTTTTCCGTTGATAAAGAGAAAGTGGGACAAAGATGGAAGATTTATTGAAGGTCGGGGTGATCAGCACCACCCACGGTATCCGGGGAGAAGTAAAGGTGTATCCTACTACAGACGATCCCCATAGATTTGAGGCGCTTGCCAGTGTACTGCTGGATACGGGCAGAGAATTATGCGAGCTGGAGATTGAAAAAGTCCGGTATTTTAAGCAGTTTGTGATTCTTAAATTCAGAGATGTGGACAATATTAATGATATAGAACCCTACAAAGGCAGAAGCCTTTATGTGACCAGGGAATTTGCAGTTCCGTTAGAGGAAAATGAATATTATGTGGCGGATCTGATCGACATGGAAGTTTTTCTGGAAGACGAGAGCTATTTCGGAAAACTCCGCGATGTGATGGAAACAGGGGCAAATGATGTCTACATTATAGATACAGAAGATGGAAAGGAAGTACTGATTCCTGCCATCAAAGACTGCATTAAAAAAGTGGATGTGGAGAATGGGAAAATGACCATTCATCTGCTGAAAGGGCTTTGTTAGGAGGCACAGACATGGAATTTCATGTACTTACGCTGTTTCCTGAAATGATTCAGAATACAGTAAATACCAGTATCACAGGGCGGGCGGTAAAAAGCGGAAAAATCCGCCTGCATACAGTGAATATCCGGGATTTTTCGGATAATAAGCACATGCGGGTAGATGATTATCCTTATGGCGGCGGTGCGGGCATGGTGATGCAGGCAGAGCCTGTGTGGCGTGCCTATGAATCTGTGCGGGTAAAAACCATGGCTGCACAAAAAGGGAAGCGTCCAAGGTGTATTTATCTTACACCTCAGGGAAAAGTATTTAATCAGACTATGGTGGAGGAATTGGCTTTGGAAGAGGAGCTGATCTTTCTGTGCGGGCATTATGAAGGAATTGATGAGAGAGTTCTGGAAGAGACTGTTACTGACTATGTATCCATCGGAGACTATGTTCTTACAGGCGGGGAATTGGCTGCTTCTGTGATGATCGATGCTATTTCGCGGTTTGTCCCCGGTGTTCTGAGTAATGAAGAGTCGGCACAGTTTGAATCCATGCAGGATCATCTGCTGGAGTATCCTCATTATACCAGACCAGAGGTCTGGCATGGAAAAGAAGTGCCTCAGGTCCTTCTGACAGGTGCCCATGCAAAGGTGGAAATGTGGAGACGGGAACAGTCCATAAAAAGGACAAAGGAGCGCCGTCCGGATCTGCTTGAAAAGAACCGTCCGGTGACCGTAGCTTACTTCAGTCCCACAGACGGTACAAGAAAGGCCGCAGAGGCATTGGCAGGTTTTCTTACCCAGAGTCCTGTCATGCTTGATCTTACAAGAAGAAAAAACAGAAAACAGGAAATCATATTTAAAGAAAAAGAGCTGCTTCTGGCGGCAGCACCGGTTTATGGCGGGCAGCTTCCGAAAGTCCGGGAAGAGCTGTTTTCCAATCTGAGAGGAAATGGCACGCCCTGCATTGTAATGGCAGCGTACGGTAACCGTCATTATGATGATACCCTGGCTCAGATGAAGGAAATCCTTCGTGCCAGAGGGTTTGTATGTATTGGCGCTATTGCCCCTGTGATTCCCCACATTTTTTCTGAAAAACTGGGTGCAGGAAGACCAGACGGAAAAGATCTGGAGATAATGAAGCGTTTTGCAGTGGAAATAAAAAAGCGGATTGAGAGAGCAGGGGAAGATGGCTTCCGGGAAATTTCCCTTCCAGGGAATTCTAAACCTGGAGAGAAAGAACTGAAGCCAGTAAAAAAATTATTTTATAAAGAACGCTGCACCAATTGCCAGGCATGTGTGCAGAAGTGTCCGGTGAATGCCATTTCCATAGGGACTCTGGAAATCGATGAATCTGTCTGTATCAACTGTATGCGCTGCTCCAGGGTCTGCAGGCAGAACGCCCGTGCTTTTGATGCTTCCCAGACAGCTGTGTACCTGGAGAGCAATTATTTAAAGCCGCGGGAAGTGGAGTTCTTTTAGATTTTGCAGATTTCTGCAGGTTTGTCAGGGAAATCTGCTTGACAATAAATCAGGCACATAGTATAATTACAAGCGTTGTAAAAAAGAGATAGTCCTCTGTTGCTGATTGCATTAAGAATATCCAGAAGAAAAGGAGAAAAATCATGAACGAAATTATTAGAAACATCGAAGCTGCTCAGATGAAAGCAGAAGCACCGAAATTCAACGTAGGCGATACTGTAAAAGTATACGGAAAGATCAAAGAAGGAAACCGTGAGAGAATCCAGGTATTTGAAGGTGTCGTATTAAAGAAACAGGGCGGAAGCAGCCGTGAGACTTTCACAGTAAGAAAGACTTCCGGCGGAATCGGCGTTGAAAAAACATGGCCGCTTCACTCTCCAAACGTAGAAAAAGTAGAAGTAATCAGACGCGGTAAAGTAAGACGTGCGAAACTGAACTACTTAAGACAGCGTGTAGGAAAAGCAGCTAAGGTAAAAGAATTAGTAAAATAATTGAAAGCAGGCTTTGCCGGCTTCCAATTATCGTGTATAATAATCGCGTAAACATGAGGGGCTGATGCATCTGCAGCAGCCCCTTTCTTCAAAGGAAAAGAAGAATGAAGAAAAAACAATTGAAAATAAAAAGAAAAAAGCAAAGAGAGAGAATCCTCCCCAGGTCTGTTCCGCTGGAGCTGGTGAAGAGCGAGAGAGGAAGGTCTGTTATTAACTGGGTATTTCAGATTGCCCTGGTGCTTGCATTTGCGGCAGCAGTTTCCATTTTCTTTTTTCAGAGTATTACTATGCAGGAAGGCAGCATGGAACCCACACTGCAGACTGGGGAAAAATTCTTTATCAATAAGGTTGCTTATAAACTGGGAAGCCCTAAAAGAGGCGATATTATCGCATTTACCAAAGATGGAAAGGATAATGCTGCCATTCATATCAAACGGGTGGTAGGTCTTCCGGGAGAAACTGTGCAGATCAAAGACGGAAAGCTGTACATTGATGGAGAAGAATCAGAAGCAGGGAAGGATCTTCCCGAGATTACGAATCCCGGACTTGCCGATGAGGCCATTACGCTAAAGAGCGATGAGTATTTCGTTCTTGGAGATAACCGGAACAACAGCGAGGACAGCCGTTTTGCGGAAGTGAAAAATGTTAATAAGAGATATATAGAGGGCAAACTCTGGTTCTGTATCTCCCCTTTTGATAAACTAGGGTTTGTAGATCATGAGTTAAAGTGAGGAAAAATATGAATTATCAGTGGTATCCCGGGCATATGACAAAAGCTAAGCGTATGATGGAGGAAAACATCAAACTGATCGACCTGATCATAGAAGTAGTGGACGCCAGAATCCCGCTGGCAAGCAGAAATCCAGATATTGATGAGCTTGGAAAAAATAAGGCAAGGCTGATCCTTCTCAATAAATCTGATCTTGCCGATGAACGGGAAAACGAGAAGTGGACCGGCTATTTTCAGGACCGGGGCGCTTTTGTGGTAAAAATGAATGCGAAGACGGGTGCAGGTGTAAAAAATATACTTCCCGTTATTATGGAATCCTGTAAAGAAAAAATAGAACGTGACAGAAGAAGAGGGATTAAAAACCGTCCTGTCCGCGCTATGGTAGTGGGAATCCCAAATGTGGGTAAATCTACTTTTATTAATGCATTTGCAGGGAAAGCGTGTACAAAGACCGGAAATAAACCGGGAGTAACTAAGGGAAAACAATGGATACGCATTAATAAGAATGTGGAACTTTTAGATACTCCGGGAATTTTGTGGCCAAAATTTGAGGATCAGGCAATCGGTGCAAAGCTTGCCATGACAGGCTCTATCCGGGACGAAATCCTGAACCTGGAGGAATTATCGCTGGAGCTTTTGGGGTATCTTCATTATTACTATGATGGTATTTTGGAAAAACGCTACGGGATCACAGAATCAGATGACCGTGTAGATATGCTGGAACAGATTGCACGGAACCGGCGATGTATCCAGAGAGGAAATGAGCTGGACTATGGAAGGGCAGCTAATATTCTTCTGGAAGAATTCAGAAACGGGAAAATAGGAAGAATTACCCTGGAACGCGTGGAAACAGAAGTGGATACAGAACAGAAAGAAGAAAAATAGATGAAAAGTATTCAGCAGATCAGAGAAGAATTAAAGAGAGCGCCGGAAGCAGAACTTCCGGCGCTTTGCAGAATCTATGAAGAAGATGAGAGAAAAGGCGTACAGAGTCTTGTGATTCAGACAAGAAAACGTTTGGAAAAATTGGAAAAAGAAATAACACGTCTGGAAAAGATGAGAGAATTTGAGCATAAATATGAGTACCTGGGCTATGTCTGCGGGATTGATGAAGCAGGAAGAGGACCTTTTGCCGGTCCTGTGGTGGCAGGTGCAGTGATCCTGCCAAAAGACTGCCGGATTTTGTATTTGAATGATTCCAAACAACTTACGGAAAAGAAAAGAGAGGAGCTGTACGAAGAAATTATGGAAAAGGCGATTGCCGCAGAAGTGGGATATGCAAGTCCGGCAAGAATCGATGAGATCAATATTCTTCAGGCGACCTATGAGGCAATGCGTGAGGCGGTGGGAAAACTTTCCTGTACACCCCAGATTCTTTTAAATGATGCTGTGACTATACCGGGGATCACCATTCCTCAGGTTCCTATTATCAAAGGAGACGGGAAAAGTGTGTCCATTGCAGCGGCCAGCATTGTGGCAAAAGTGACCAGGGACAGGCTTATGCGGGAATACCATAAGATTATGCCCCAATATGGTTTTGCATCCAATAAGGGATATGGATCCCGGGAACATATAGAAGCTATTAGAAAATATGGTCCCACACCTATACACAGAAAAACCTTTATCCATAATATCCTTGAGCAGGAATAAAGACCAAAGCAGAGGAAACAGCAATGCAGAGCAGGAAAAAGAAAGAGGCAGCTGTCTTTGTGGGAAAGCGGTATGAAAAGGAGGCAGCGGCATTTTTGGAAAAGCAGGGCTACCGCATCCTGGAAAAAAATTACAGATGCAGGAAAGGAGAAATTGATTTAATTGCAGCAAATGAAGGTTATCTCTGTTTTGTAGAGGTCAAATACCGCAGCAGCGGGGAGTTCGGAGGTTCTCTGGGAGCGGTGGATCTGAAAAAACAGAGAAGAATTTCCGGTGCAGCTCTTTACTATCTTATGGAAAAGGGATATGACAGCGAAACTTCCTGTCGTTTTGACGTAGTGGGAATCAGGACAGAAGGTGTGGAATTAATAAAAAATGCATTTGAGTTCAGAAGGTGAGTTTATGGAGATTCAATGGAAATATGAACAGAGAGAACACATGAGGATAAGGAAGAAAAAAGAAGTGGTTTATCTTACCTATCCGGCTTTTGATGAGCTTAGGGGGTTTTGCCATGGATTTTCCACACGGCTGGGAGGTGTGAGCCGGGGAATTTTCTCTTCTATGAATTTAAGTTTTACCAGAGGAGATGATGACCGGGCAGTTCTGGAAAATTACAGAAGAATTGCGGATGCACTGGGATTTTCTATTGAGAAGGCGGTATGCTCTGATCAGACCCATACTGCAAATGTGCGTCGGGTATATGAAGGTGACGGAGGAAAGGGCATTGTGCGCAGAAAAGACTACACAGATGTGGACGGTCTGGTGACAGATGTTCCGGGGCTTACGCTGGTGACTTCCTATGCAGACTGTGTGCCTTTATTTTTTATTGATCCGGTAAAGCGTGCTGTAGGACTGTCACATTCCGGATGGAGAGGGACAGTGGGAAAGATTGGGGCTGTTACAGTAAAAAAAATGCAGGAAGAATTCGGCTCAAGACCTGAAGAAATCCTTGCGGCAATTGGTCCCTCTATCTGTCAGGACTGTTATGAGGTCAGTGAAGACGTGGCGGCGGAATTCAGAGCTGCTTTTTGGGAGAACAGAAAAGAGAAAACGCTTCTTTATGAAAAAGAAGATGGAAAATATCAGCTGAATCTGTGGCGTGCCAATGAACTGGTGCTTTTGGAGGCGGGAATTCTGCTGGAGCATATAAATTTTCCGGGAATCTGTACTTGCTGCAATCCTCAGTTCCTGTTTTCGCACAGGGCAAGCCATGGAAAAAGGGGAAATTTGTCAGCTTTTCTTGGAATCTGCGAAGCAATGGAATAATTGCATAAAAATTTCGATAGGAACTGGTAATATTACATAAATATTACGAAAATGTAATAAACATCTGTTATTATGGAAAAATCTATGATATAATTGAGCTCGTTAGTGAAAAAGGAGCTTTGATTATGATTAGAAAAACAAGTACAAACCTGCTTTTAGGGATTTTAGCTGCCGGGCTTGTGACAGTTCCCTGTTATGGTTCTGCTACACAGCAGAAGATTACAGAGAGCCAGAACGCGCAGAAGAAGAGCCAGGAAGAGTTAAGCAGCACCCAGAGCAAGATCCAGAGCCTTGAAGCACAAAAAGGAGATTTGGAAAGTTATTTAACCGAGCTAAACGAACAGCTTACTGACCTGGGAAACAATCTTCAGGAAATTGAAAACCGTTCCGAAGAAAAACAGGAAGAGCTGGCAAAGCTTGAAAACGAGCTGGCAGATGCACAGGAACGGGAGGAAGAGCAGTACGAGAGCATGAAACTGAGGATTCAGTACATGTATGAAAATAGTGCCGATTCTTATGTGCAGATTCTGTTGGAGTCGAAAAGCATGGCTGATTTCCTGGAACAGGCAGAGAATATTTCCCAGATGACTCAATATGACAGAAAGATGCTGGCAGAGTATAAAGAAACAACAGAAGAGATTCAGGATAAAGAAGCCAGCATACAGAAAGAACAGAAAGAATTAGAAAATCTGAAACAGGAAAGCCTGGACAAGCAGGATGAAATTTCTGCGCTGGTAAAGAGTACCCATGGACAAATAGAAGATTATGAAACTCAGATTTCTCAGCAGGAGAGTGTAGAGCAGTCCCTCCTGAACCAGATTGCCGCCCAGGAGGATAATATTAACGCACTGATAAAGAAGCAGAAAGATGAAGAAGCGGCAGCAGCTCTGGCACAGCAGCAGGCACAGGCTGCTCAGGAAGCAGCAGAAAGAGCTGCAGCGGAGCAGGCAGCAGCACAGAGTTCTTCTCAGGTGCAGCAGTCTCTTTCTGAAAATACGCAGCAGGATATGTCAGTGAAGGAAGATATCCAGGAGGATGCAGCTTCAGTAAGTTCTTCAGGTGGAAATACATATCTTGGTAACTTCAGGATTACGGCGTATTGTGCAGGAACTTGCTGTGGAGGACATTCCAGCGGACTGACAGCCAGCGGAACCACGCCTCAGGAAGGCAGAACTGTAGCAATGGGCGGAGTTCCTTTCGGAACAAAACTGATGATTAATGGTACGGTCTATACTGTAGAAGACAGAGGTGTTCCGTACGGACATGTAGATATCTATTTTACCAACCATCAGGATGCTGTAAACTTTGGTTCTTCGATGGCAGATGTATATCAAGTTAATTAATGAAAAATACATAAAAAATACAGCCATTCATATGGCTGTATTTTTTTGCGCTTCTCTGCCGGCTTTTAAACGCACCCTGCCGGCAGAAGAGACGGTTTACTGTCTTTTCAGCAGTTTATTGATTTTTTCTGTTGTGCTGCGGACTTTTTCCACAGACAGGTCATGATTCAAAATATCCATAATACTTGCCAGATATTTGCTCATATCTGCTTCCAGGTAATAGGGGCGTTTTAAAAGATCCGGATTTCTGTAGTTTAAGTTAGTAGTGATTACTCGGTAAATATATTCTTTTTCATAATATTCATCGAATTTCTCAAGACCATCCGTAAACAGTCCGAAGGTAGTGCACACAATAACACGCTTTGCCTTGCGGTCTTTCAGCTGTTTTGCTACATCCAGCATACTTTCTCCGGAAGAAATCATATCGTCAATAACGATCACATCTTTTCCTTCCACGGAATCTCCCAGGAATTCGTGGGCTACAATGGGGTTTCTTCCATTTTCTACAGTGGAGTAATCCCTGCGCTTATAGAACATGCCCATGTCCACGCCCAGGATATTGGAAAAATAGACTGCACGCTGCATAGCGCCTTCATCCGGGCTGATGATCATCAGATGATCATTGTCAATTTTAAAATCATCTACAGAAGCACACAAAGTTTTTAAAAATTGGTAGGTTGGCATGAAATTGTCAAAACCTGCCAGAGGAATAGCATTCTGCATCCTGGGATCATGGGCATCAAAGGTGATGATGTTGGAAACGCCCATCTGCACCAGCTCCTGAAGAGCAAGGGCACAGTCCAGGGATTCTCTCTTGCTTCTTTTGTGCTGACGGCTTTCGTAGAGGAAAGGCATAATGACATTGATGCGATGTGCTTTTCCTGCTGCGGTTGCAATGATTCTCTTCAAATCCTGATAGTGGTCATCCGGGGACATATGGTTTACATGCCCGCACATGTTGTAGGTAAGGCTGTGATTGCACACATCTACCATAACAAACATATCTGTACCGCGGATAGATTCCCCGATTACACCTTTTGCCTCGCCGGAACCAAAGCGGGGGCATTTGCAGTCGATTAAAAAAGTATCCTCTGCATATCCTCTGAAATGCAGACCTGAGTGATTGTGAGAATTTAATTCCTTACGAAACTGTACCAGATGGGAGTCTACCTGAGACGCCAGTTGGGAGCAGCTTTTTAAGGCTGCGATCTTAATGGGAGCTACAGGAATAGACCGCTCCAGTAAACTGATATTGATCATATGGACCTCCATTCGATTTTTTTTTACAAAATTTTTACATTCATCTAAGTTATAACATTACGCGAGTATGCCCGTCAAGGAAAACTTATTGCTTTTTTACTCCATTATTGGTATTATAGAAAATAACGGGCAAAAAAGAATGCCTGTTGGCAACAGTTTGAATGGAAATGGAGAAGATCTATGAAGAAACGCCCGCACATTATCAGTGAGATAGAAGAGGGAAGTATTGCATGGGAACTGGAGCTTGAACCGGGAGATGAGCTGGTTTCCATAAACGGACAGGAAATTGAAGATGTTTTTGACTATCATTATCTTGTAAATGATGAAGAGATAGAACTTCTGGTCAGAAAGAAAAACGGAGAAGAATGGGAGCTGGATGTGGAGAAGGATTATCAGGAAGATTTGGGGATTGTTTTCGAGAACAGCCTGATGGATGAATACCGCTCCTGCAGCAACAAATGTGTATTCTGCTTTATTGACCAGATGCCGCCCGGAATGCGGAAGACCCTTTATTTTAAAGATGATGATTCCCGCCTGTCTTTCCTTCAGGGAAATTACGTGACACTTACTAATATGAGCGACCGTGACATTGACAGGATCATCCATTATCACCTTGCACCTATTAATATTTCCTTTCATACGACCAATCCGAAACTTCGCTGCGAGATGCTTCATAACCGTTTTGCAGGAGATATTTTTTCGAAAGTCCAGAGGCTGTATGAGGCAGGAATCGAGATGAACGGGCAGATTGTGCTGTGCAGGGGGTTAAATGATAAAGAAGAACTGGAGCGGTCTATTCGGGATCTGTCTGGCTATCTGCCCCATTTAAGGAGTGTTTCTGTGGTCCCTGTGGGCCTGAGCAGATACCGGGAGGGTCTGTATCCCCTGGAATCTTTTTCCGGGGAAGAGGCGGGACAGGTGATTGACGTAATTGAAAGATGGCAGGAGAAACTGTATAAGGAATATGGAACCCACTTTATCCATGCCAGTGATGAATGGTATCTTCTTGCCGGAAGAGAGCTGCCTGAGGAGGAACGCTATGACGGTTATCTGCAGCTGGAAAACGGTGTGGGCATGCTGAGACTTTTGGATACGGAGATAAGGGAGTCCCTCAGCAGGAAAAAGGGGGATCAGAGAGTGCGTACACTGTCTTTTGCCACAGGACGCCTTGCCTACCTTTATATCCGCAGTTATGCGGATAAAATAGAAGAAAAATTTCCCGGAATCCGAATTTACGGATATGAGATCAGAAATGACTTCTTTGGTGAAAAAATTACAGTATCCGGTCTGCTTACCGGAAAAGATATTATGGAACAGCTGAGAGGAAAAGAGCTGGGAGAGTACCTTCTCCTTCCTTGTAACCTTCTGCGCAGCGGAGAGAATATACTGTTGGATGATGTGACAGTAGAGGAAATTGAAGAGTATCTGAAAATTCCCGTAAAGATTGTGGGTGAGGGCGGTGCTGATTTTACAGATGCAGTCCTTGAGGAGAATGCGGGAAGAGAACATAAAAGGAGACAAATGTATGAGCAAACCGATTGTAGCCATTGTGGGACGCCCTAATGTAGGAAAGTCCACACTGTTTAATGCACTGGCAGGGGAGAAAATATCGATTGTAAAGGATACCCCTGGAGTGACAAGGGACAGAATATACGCGGAAGTTACATGGCTTGATAAAACTTTTACTATGATTGATACCGGCGGTATTGAGCCGGAGAGCAGTGATGTGATTTTATCTCAGATGAGGGAACAGGCGCAGATTGCCATAGATACTGCGGATGTGATTATTTTTATGACAGATGTACGCCAGGGGCTTGTGGATGCGGATTCAAAAGTAGCAGATATGTTAAGGAGAAGCCGCAAGCCTGTGGTGCTGGTAGTAAATAAGGTGGACAGTTTTCAGAAATTCATGATGGATACTTATGAATTTTATAATCTTGGAATCGGAGAACCTGTGCCTATTTCCGCAGCCTCTATGCTGGGGCTTGGAGATATGCTGGAAAAAGTAGTGGAGCATTTTGATCATGCATCAGGAGAAGAAGAGGAAGAAGAAATTCCAAGGATTGCAGTGGTTGGAAAGCCCAATGTAGGAAAATCTTCTCTGATCAATAAAATCCTGGGAGAGGACAGAGTGATTGTCTCTGATGTGGCAGGAACCACCAGAGATGCTGTGGATACCCGTGTGACATATAATGGGAAAGAATATACTTTTATTGATACAGCGGGACTTCGCAGAAAGAATAAAATCAAAGAAGAGCTGGAGCGGTACAGTATTATCCGCACGGTAACTGCAGTAGAGCGGGCAGATGTGGTAGTGATGATGATCGATGCCACAGAAGGTGTCACAGAACAGGACGCAAAGATTGCAGGCATTGCCCATGACAGGGGAAAAGGAATTGTTATTGCGGTGAATAAATGGGACGCTATTGAGAAAAATGACAAGACCATTTATAAATTTACCAATAAGATAAGAGAAACGCTCTCTTTCATGCCTTACGCTGAAATTATGTTTATATCTGCACAGACCGGGCAGAGAATTCAAAAACTTTTTGATACCATTGACATGGTTCTTGAAAATCAGACCCTGAGAATCCAGACAGGAGTGCTCAATGAGATTATCACAGAAGCAATTGCTATGCAGCAGCCTCCTTCAGATAAAGGGAAACGGCTGAAGATTTTTTATACAACTCAGGTGGCGGTAAAACCGCCTACATTTGTGGTTTTTGTCAATGATAAGGAACTGATGCATTTTTCTTATATCAGGTATCTGGAGAATAAGATCAGAGAAGCATTTGGATTTAAGGGAACTTCCCTGAAATTCATTGTCCGTGAGCGAAAAGAAGGAGAGTAAAAGAAATGTTAGCACGTATTATCTGTCTGGCAGTGGGATATTTATGCGGGCTGTTCCAGACGTCTTATATTTACGGAAAGAAAAGAGGAATTGATATCAGGCAGCATGGAAGCGGGAACGCAGGGACCACCAATGCTCTGCGTACTCTGGGCAAAAAGGCGGGAGCCCTGACGCTTTTAGGTGACTGTTTGAAATGTGTTATTGCGGTTCTCATCGCCAGGTTTGTTTTTGCCGGCCATGCCGGTACAGACCTGCCCCTTTTGGAGCTTTACGCCGGCGCAGGGTGCATTCTGGGACATAATTTTCCTTTTTATCTGAAGTTTAAGGGAGGAAAGGGAGTGGCGGCTTCGGTAGGGCTTGTCCTTGCTTTTGATATCCGGCTGTTTCCTTTGTGTGCGATTTTGTTTTTCACCGTTTTTTTCCTGACTCATTATGTATCCCTCTGCTCCCTGGTGGCATATTTGACGTTTTTGGTATCTCTGATCGTTATGGGGATAAACGGCGGATATGACTGTACCCAGGCTGCTCTTTATGAGATGTATATTGTAGGCGGAGCTCTGACTCTTCTGGCATACTGGAAGCACAGACAGAATATTGTACGGCTGATACACGGGAACGAAAATAAGATTTATCTTAGCAAAAAAAATAAATAGAGGTAAAAAGAATGGCAAAAGTAAGTGTGATCGGAGCAGGAAGCTGGGGTACAGCGCTTGCGATGCTTCTTGTTAAGAATGGTCATGATACGATCCTCTGGTCTCATCGGGAAGTTCAGGCAGAGGAGCTGAGACAAAAGAGAGAACACCGGGCAAAGCTTCCTGGTGTAAAGCTTCCTGAAGAGCTGGAGATCACCAGTGATCTGAGGACTGCCCTTGCGGATGCCGATGTGGCTGTGCTGGCAGTTCCCTCTGTAGCAGTAAGGGAAACGGCGGCAAAGATGAAAAATCTGGTAAAACCAGGACAGCTGGTTGTCAATGTGGCAAAAGGGATTGAAGAAAAGACATTAATGAGTCTCACGGATATCATTGAAGAAGAAATTCCGGGTGCCTGTGCCTGCGTACTGTCAGGACCAAGCCATGCAGAGGAGGTAAGCCGCGGGCTGCCCACTACCTGTGTGGTGGGAGCGAAAGATAAAAAGACCGCAGAATACCTGCAGAATATTTTTATGAGTCCTGCATTCCGGGTTTATATCAGTCCGGACATTCTGGGGATAGAACTGGGAGGGGCTTTGAAAAATGTCATAGCTCTGGCAGCGGGAACTGCGGATGGTCTGGGATATGGAGACAACACAAAAGCGGCGCTGATCACCAGGGGGATCACAGAGATTGCCCGCCTGGGGATTTCCATGGGAGCTAAAGCAGAGACTTTTTATGGTCTGTCCGGTATTGGAGATCTGATCGTTACCTGTGCCAGCAGACACAGCCGGAACAGAAAAGCTGGTTTCCTTATGGGACAGGGAAGGACTATGGAAGAGGCTATGGAAGAAGTCAGCATGGTAGTGGAAGGAGTGTACTCTGCAAAGGCAGGCAGAGTACTGGCACAAAAATATCAGGTAGAAATGCCTATTATCGAACAGGTGAACCAAGTACTGTTTGAAGGAAAGACTCCAAAAGATGCGGTACAGGAACTGATGCTGCGTGATAAAAAAATAGAAAACTGGGACAGTACCTGGAAGGTATAGAGAGGCATGCGTGTAAAAACACCGGCAGAAAAAGGAAGAGAAAGCGGCAGGAGCTGCTTTCTCTTCCTTTTTCTGCCAAAAGCTTATGTAAAACTGCTTTGGTTGTTATTCATGCTGATAGACGGCACACTTTGCGGACCGGTCTATTGTTTCTTAATATAAGCTGCCATATCATCGGGTATTCCGGCAACTCTCATCTGCGCGTCCATGGCCGCGATGGCATGCATCTCCTCTTCTGTGAGAGTAAAATCAAAAATCTGGCTGTTTTCAAAAATCCGGTCTTTATGTACAGATTTCGGCACTACAGAAATGTTCTGCTGAACCAGCCAGCGCAGCCCGACCTGTGCAGGCGTCTTGCCGTGGCTTTTTCCAATCTCGATCATCAGAGGACTGTTTAAATAAGCACCTCTGGCAAGGGGTGCGTATGCCTGAACCGCAATCTGGTGTTCCCTGCAGTAGGAGAGCAGTTCCGGATGATTGAACAGGGGATGAAATTCCACCTGATTCACAGCAGGAGTTATATCGGATACTGTTTTCAGCAGCTCCAGATCAGCTACAGAAAAATTAGAAACACCGATGGATTTGGCTTTTCCGGAAGTCTGAAGTTTTTCCATTGCTTTCCAGGTATCTGCAAAACAGCCGGGAACCGGCCAGTGGATCATATACAGATCAACATAATCCAATCCCAGACGTTCCAGGCTTCTGTTGAAGCTGTCCTCAATATCTCCGATACGCTGTGCGGTATTCCATATTTTTGTTGTAATAAACAGTTCTTCTCTGGGGAGGTCTAATGCTTTGATCCCTTTTCCTACCCCTTCCTCGTTTTTGTAAAAAGAAGCTGTGTCAATCAGGCGGTAGCCGCAGGAAACGGCATCTTTGATCGCCTGGCATAATTCTGCGTGATCCGTCGCTTTATAAACACCAAGTCCAAGCAGCGGCATTTCTCTTTGGTCATTCAGTAGAATTGTGTTTTCGCCAAAAGACATAAAAAAACCTCCTTTTGCAATCTTTTACAGTATAGCATATAAATGTGAAAAAAATACAACAATTTTATTAAATATTGATTGTTTAAAATTATACAGAATTGGCGCGAAATAGTGAAAATTTAATGGAAATGGACGAATGAGCAGAGGCTCCTGGAAAAAGAATAAGGAAACTATTTTCATAAATGAAAGAATTATTTAGATAAAAATTTACAAAAAGAGGAAAATTATAAGAAAAAAATTGAAGAGTTTTACTTATTAAATTTTGAAAAAAGCATAAAATATCTTGCTAAAAAGGGCAAAAGAAGGTATAATGTGTGTAATTGATAAAATATTGTCATTCAGTGCGCTTGGAATGAAGCGCAGAGTGCAGAAAGGTGGAAACATGCATTTAATTAAAGATGAAAATGGCAATGTAATTCCCCATGGCGGGGAAGGACATACCCATGACCATGACCATGTTCATGAACATTGCGGCAGCTGCCAGGAAGGTTGCCAGGGAAACTGCACAGACGAAGTAGTCGCACTTCTGACTTATATGCTTTCTCACAATGAACACCATGCGGAAGAGTTGGAACAGATGGCAGAAAACCTTGTAAAACTGGGTATGGAGGATGCCGCAAAAACTATCAAAGAAGGTGTTGCAGATTTTCAGAAGGGTAATATGCGTCTGGGACTGGCTCTGACACTGGTAAAAGAACATTTAAAGGAGGCGTAATGGAATATGTGTCTTGCAACTGTTCAGCGGGAAAGTGATAATACCGTCATATGCAAAATGGTCAGCCGTATTGATGTGGATGGAGATAAGGTGATCATCCGGGATATCATGGGAGAGACTAAGGTGATTGAAGGAAAAATCCTTATGGTGGATCTGGCAAACAGCATTGTGAAGCTGGACTGTGAATAACAGTAGACAGATTCCAGAGTATATTTCCTGTATGTATGGCGCAGACGGAGATTTTGTTCGTACAGCAGATCTATGTGTGATGTCCTGTAAGCTGTGCGGAATTATCTCTCAAAGCTGGATTTTTTGAATCTGTTTAGCAAAGATCTGTTTGATACAGATGCAGCAGGAAAAAGATTTAAGGAAACTGGTATAGAATGTGCCATCGGACAGATTGATGAATATTGTGCATGCGGAATCAATGGTATTCACCTGTATGTGCTGAATAAGTGGAAAGACGTATCTGAGATCAATGACAGATCCGGTCTTCATACACTGGTATAAAACAAATAAGGAGGTGCCCTTTTATGGCACATGTGATTGCAGTCGCAGGAAAAGGCGGCGTAGGTAAGACAACATTAACAGGACTGATAATCCAGTATCTGGGCGAAAAGGGCAAAGGTCCGATTCTTGCAGTGGATGCAGATGCTAATTCAAATTTGAATGAGGTTTTGGGTGTGAAGGTTGAAGCGACTCTGGGAGATATCCGGGAGGAAGTTGCGCGGGCCGAAACATCCAAAGAAAATCCTATTCCTGCCGGAGTATCCAAGGCAGATTATATGGAATTTAAATTTGATGATGCACTTGTAGAAGATGATGATTTTGACCTGCTTGTTATGGGACGTACCCAAGGAAAAGGCTGTTACTGTTTTGTGAATGGTCTTCTTCAGGCACAGCTCCAGAGACTTCAGAAAAATTATCCGTATATTATTGTGGATAATGAAGCGGGGATGGAACACATCAGCAGAGGCGTGCTCCCTAATATGCAGACTGCCATTCTGGTCAGCGACTGTTCCAGAAGAGGAGTGCAGGCGGTAGGGAGAATCGCAGAATTGATCAAGGAATGTGATATGCATCCCCAGAGAGTCGGACTGATTATCAACCGTGCTCCCGGCGGTGTTCTCAATGAAGGAACAAAAGAAGAAATTGAGAAACAAGGGCTGGAACTGCTGGGAGTGGTTCCTCAGGATGAAACGGTCTACGAATTCGATTGCGACGGAACACCTACGGTGAAGCTTCCTGAGGATTCACCGGTGAAGAAAGCAATCCGAGAGATTGTAGACAAATTAGGGCTTTGATTCAGCCGGAAAGCCTTATCCCCACCTGGGGCGGATAAGGGGAAAGCCGCCCCGTTTATTTGAAGCATGCCAACTTCAAAAAATAAGAAATGAAAAAGAGGCGACAAAAAAGGAGGATATTCATGAGTGAATTCAGATTAACTACAGTAGAAGAATTTGAAGCTGCTACTGCGAGACTGCTGGAAACAGGTGCAAAAGTTGGTGCGGATTCCTGGCAGGCGCGTGTGAAAAATCAGACACCTCACTGTAAATTTGGTGAAGAAGGTGTATGCTGCCGTATTTGTACAATGGGTCCCTGCCGTATTACCAAAAAAGCTCCGAGAGGAATCTGCGGCTGTGATGTACACGGTATCGTAGGACGTAATTATCTGAAATTTACAGCTGGCGGAGCTGCTACCCATTCCGATCACGGACGTGAGATTTGCCACACATTATACGCATCAGCTGCTGATGGCTGCTATAAAGTAAAAGATCCGGAAAAACTGATCCGCATTGCAAAAGAATGGGATATTGAAACAGAAGGTAAAGATATTTATGACCTGGCACATGAAGTTGCTTATGAAGGTCTTATGGAATATGGTAAACCATTTGGAACTCAGAGATTTTTAAAGAGAGCTCCGGAATCACAGCAGAAGCTGTGGGAGGAAAATGAACTGGCTCCCCGTGCTATTGACCGTGAGGTTTCATGTTCCTTACATATGTCCCATATGGGATGTTCTTCTAAGCCGGAAGCACTTGTAAAACAGGCGATCAGAGCTGGTCTTTCTGACGGATGGGGCGGTTCTATGATGGGAACAGAATTCTCAGATGTTCTGTTCGGTACACCGAAGCCTGTTGAGACAGAGGCTAACCTGGGTGTTATGGTAGAAGAAAATGTAAATATTGTGGTTCACGGACATGATCCAAGTCTTTCCGAGATGATCTGTGAAGTGGCTGACAGCCCGGAAATGGTTGCATACGCAAAAGAAATGGGTGCAAAAGGAATCACAATTTCAGGTGTATGCTGTACATCAAACGAAGTGGCAATGCGCCGCGGTATTCCTATGGCAGGTAACTTCCTGCAGCAGGAGAATGTGGTTCTGACAGGTGCATGTGAAGCTATTGTTGTTGACGTTCAGTGTATCTTCCCTGCACTTGGACCTTTAAGCAAATGTTTCCATACAAAATTTATCACAACTTCTCCGATCGCTCAGATGCCTGATTCAGAGTTTATCCGTTTTGATGCTCATTCAGCTCTTGAAAAGGCAACGCAGATCGTGAAAACTGCCATTGAAAACTTCAAGAACAGAAAACCTGAATTAGTATATATTCCTCAGATGAAACAGAAAGCGACTGTAGGATATTCTACAGAAGCCATTGTGAAGGCTCTGGATGGCGTTGCAAATACACAGGTAGATGAACTTGGAACAACAAAACCGCTGTTACAGTGTATTACATCTGGTGTTCTCCGCGGTGCAGTTGCGATGGTAGGATGTAATAACCCGAAAGTACGTCCTGACCTGGCACATATCGAACTGATGAAGAAGATGCTGGCAAATGATATTATCGTTATCGCTTCCGGATGTTCTGCACAGGCTGCTGCAAAAGCAGGTTTAATGGATAAAGCTGCAAAGGATATCTGTGGTGATGGACTTAAGAGAGTCTGCGAACTGGCTGATATTCCTCCAGTACTTCACATGGGTTCCTGCGTTGATATTTCCCGTATGCTGGTTCTGGCAGCTACACTGGCAAAAGATGCCGGGCTGCATATCTCACAGCTTCCTGTTGTAGGATGTGCTCCTGAGTGGATGTCTGAAAAAGCCGTTTCTATTGGAAACTATGTAATTGGTTCCGGTATTGATACCTTCTTGGGTGTTGATCCTTACGCTTCAGGTTCCAGCGAAATGGTTGAAATTCTGACAAACGGCACAAGAGAATGGTGTGAAGCAGCGTTTACTGTAGAAAAAGATATTGAAAAATTAGGTGATGCCATGATGGCAAGAATCGAAGAGAAGAGAGCTGCTCTTGGAATCTGATCGCCTCATAGAGGAAGGCTCTTTTGAGAGCCTTCCAAAGACATAACTTAAGAAAGGTGAATGACATGAAAATTGCAGTTACAGGAAAAGGCGGCGTAGGAAAAACAACTTTTGCGGCGACACTTGCCCGGTTATATGCAGAAGAAGGCAGAAATGTGCTGGCAGCAGATGTGGATCCGGATGCGAATCTGGGATTGGCTCTTGGGTTTGATGAGGAAACTCTGGATTCCATTGTTCCTATCACCAAAATGAGAAAACTCATTGAGGAGAGGACCGGGGCCGGGGAGGATAATCAGTTTTATAAACTGAATCCGCAGGTCAGCGATATTCCGGATACTTATTCAAAGACGGTAAACGGTGTGAAACTGTTAGTGCTTGGAACCGTAGAAACCGGCGGCGGCGGCTGTGTCTGCCCGGAGCATGTAATGCTCCGAAGAATTATTAATAATTTAGTGCTCCACAGAGATGATGTGGTTATTCTGGATATGGAAGCCGGACTTGAACATTTGGGACGGGGGACTACAGAGTCTATGGACCAGTTCATTGTTGTTATCGAGCCGGGCGCCAGAAGCGTACAGACATATAAAAATGTAAAACGTCTTGCAGAAGATCTGGGAGTGAAACAAGTGCGTGTAGTGGCAAACAAAGTAAGAAACGCGGAAGATGAAGAGTTTGTAAAAAGCCGTATTCCGGCAGAAGATCTGCTTGGATTCATTCACTACAATACAGAAGTTATGGATGCGGATCGTCAGGGAAAATCCCCTTACGATTTCAGCAATACAGTAAAAGAAGAGATCACAAAAATCAAGACCATAATCGATGAGGGATTATGAGAAGGTTAGGAGGAAAAAACATTGACATTATTTGAAACAGTATTTAGTGGAAATGACGCTGTCTATGGTTTGACAGAAAACGCTATCAACGCAGCCATTGAGCAGCACGGTGCTGACAAAGCAGTCAGCTTTCCGAACACAGCATACAGCTTACCATGCTATTATGCAGTGACAGGTGTAAAGGTAGGTACTTTGGGAGAATTAAAAGAAGCTCTTGGAGTTGTAAAAACTTTAATGACAAGAGAAAACAGAACACATGATGTATTTATGTCAGGTGTTGCAACTGCTCTGTGTGCAGAATTTATTGAAGTATTAAAATACATCGACGGAGCAACTCCGTATGAAGAACCCTGCTATGGACATCTGGCAGACGCTGTAATCCGTGAACTGGGTGTACCCCTTGTAACAGGTGATATTCCGGGTGTTGCTGTTATTCTTGGAAAGGCTCCTACAGCAGAAGAAGGCGTTGCTCTGGTTAAGAGTTATCAGGCACAGGGTATCCTGGTAACACTGGTAGGCGACATTATTGATCAGCTGGCAGAAACTGGAATGAAGACAGGAGCGAATGTACGTGTTATTCCGTTAGGAAAAGACGTTACTTCTGTTATCCATGTTGTATCTGTTGCATTAAGAGCAGCTCTGATCTTCGGTAACATTACACCAGGTGATGCTGCAAACTTAATGAAATACACAATGGAACGTGTTCCTGCATTTGTAAATGCATTTGCACCGTTAAATGATGTGATCGTTGCATGCGGCGCAGGCGCTATTGCGTTGGGATTCCCTGTAATCACAAACCAGGAAGGCGTAGCAGAAGTTCCCAAGAGCCTGATCTGCCAGCCGGATGTAAGCAAATTCAATGCTACTTCTCTGGAAGCTAGAGACATTAAGATCAAAATTACAAATATTGATATTCCTGTTGCCTTTGCATCCGCATTTGAGGGTGAGATTATTCGCCGCGGCGATATGCAGGTAGAATTTGACGGTTCCCGTGTTGACTGTGCTGAGCTGGTTCAGACTGTGGAAGCTTCTGAGATTGAAGACCACAAGATTACTGTTGTCGGACCTGAAGCAGATGATATGGAACTGGGAAGCAAGAACAATATCGCTTATGTGGTAAAAGTTGCCGGAAAGAATATGCAGCCTGATTTTGAACCTGTTATTGAGCGTAAGTTCCATAACTACATCAACTGCATCGAAGGTGTATACCACACAGGACAGCGTGATATGCAGCGTATCCGTATCAGCAAAGATGCTTTCAATGCGGGATTCCGTATCAGACACATTGGTGAAGTATTATATGCTTCTGTAAAGAATGAGTTTGATGCTGTTGTAGATAAATGTGAGGTTGTTATCTACACAGATCCGGCTGAATGTACAAGAATCCGTCACGAAGTGGCAATTCCTACCTTTGATAAACGTGACGATCGTCTGAAGAACCTTACAGATGAGTCTGTAGATGTATACTACAGCTGTATTCTGTGCCAGGCATTCTCTCCGTCTCACGTATGTGTGGTTACACCGGAACGTCTTGGTCTGTGCGGTGCTGTATCATGGCTGGATGCAAAAGCTACAAACGAACTGGATCCGAATGGTCCATGTCAGGTGATCACAAAAGAGAGACCGATTGATGAGAGAATCGGTGAATATGAAGATGTAAACGAAGCTGTACAGAAGTTCTCACAGGGCGCTCTTCAGGATGTATCTCTGTATTCCATTATGGAGAAACCAATGACTTCCTGCGGATGCTTCGAATGTATCTGTGGTATCGAACCATTCTCCAATGGTGTTGTTATTACAAACCGTGAGTATGCAGGTATGACTCCTCTTGGAATGACCTTCCCTGAACTGGCTTCCATGACAGGCGGCGGTGTTCAGACACCTGGATTCATGGGACATGGAAAACATTTCATTGGTTCCAAGAAATTCATGAAAGCAGAGGGCGGCGTTGAGCGTATCGTATGGATGCCGAAAGAACTGAAGGAAACAGTTGCTGAAAGACTGAATGAAACAGCAAAAGAACTGTATGGTATTGAAAACTTTACAGATATGATCGGTGATGAAACAATTGCTACAGATCCGGAGACACTGGTAGCATTCTTAACAGAGAAGAACCATCCGGCACTGGGTATGGATCCGATGATGTAAGAATTCTTGTGAAATAGAATCTGGAAATGGGAGAGTCGATAAAAGGCACTCCCGTTTCCTGCTTTAGAGGAAAGTTGATAAAAAAACTCTAAATTACGGATAAAAGATCAGTCCGTTTAAGGCAAATCTGACAAAAGAATTTTCTGAAAGACAGAGGGGAATCTTGTCAATATTGTCTGTTATGTAGTATAATGTAGGCGGCAGATGCGGATTGCCATTACGGATTTGCCGGTTATTAATAATATGAAGGAGGCTAATGGAAATGCCGTTTAATCAGAAACCACAGAAATTCAATGCAAACATTAACACAGTTGAAATTGGCTGCGGGGACAAAGCAATGAAATTAGGAGGAGAATGCACATTCCCTTTCTACACATTTGATGCACCTATGGAAAATTCACCAAAAGTAGGTGTTGAAATTTCCGATATGGGTATTGCAGACATCCCTGGTATCCAGAAATTTTATGAAGGCGCATCCACAATGGCTGAAATCGCAAAAAAAGCAGAGGCTATGGAAGGTGCTGATTTTGTATGCTTACGTCTGGAAGGCGGAGATCCCAACGGAGCAGACAAATCTGTTGATGAATTAGTTGCAGTTGTAAAAGAAGTAGCAGATGCTGTTTCCTGTCCGCTGGTAGTGGAAGGCTGCAAAAATGTAGAGAAAGATACTGAGTTACTGCCAAAAGTTGCTGAAGTTTTACAGGGAAAAAATGCGTTAGTTCTTTCTGCTAGAGAAGAAAACTACAAAGCAGTAGGTGCAGCAGCAGGTCTCGCTTACAATCAGAAGGTTGGAGCTGAATCTGCGGTTGATATCAACCTTGCAAAACAGTTAAACGTTGTTACAACACAGTTAGGTGTAAAGGCACAGGATATCGTTATGAACGTAGGTTCTGCAGCTGTAGGCTACGGTTTTGAATATGTAGTATCTACTATGGACCGTATTAAAGGCGCTGCGTTATCTCAGAATGATAATATGCTTCAGATGCCGATTATCACAACCGTTGCTGATGAATCCTGGAGTGTAAAAGAAGCGATGGCTTCTGAAGAAGATATGCCTGAATGGGGACCGCTGGAAGAAAGAGGTATCAGCATGGAAGTTCAGACAGCAGCAGCTGTACTGGTATCCGGTTCTGACGCTGTCATTCTGAAACATCCTCAGTCCGTTGCAACTATCTCAAAAATGATTAAAGAATTAATGTAATCGTAAAACAGGAGGATAAATAGAAATGGCATTAACAGGTATTCAAATCTTTAAAATGACACCAAAGAAAAACTGTAAAGAATGCGGCTGCCCTACATGTATGGCTTTTGCTATGAAAGTTGCTCAGGGTGCTCTGGAAATTTCCAAATGTCCGCATATGTCTGAGGAAGCTTTAGCAGAGTTATCTGAAGCTACAGCTCCGCCAATGAAAACCATCAAAGTCGGTGCGGGCGACAATGAATATACGTTAGGTGGCGAAACTGTTTTATTCAGACATGAGAAAACATACGTAAGCAAAACAAGATACGCAGTTTCTTTGTGCACATGCATGGATGACGCTGCAGTAGATGCAAAACTGGCTGAACTCCAGAAAGTTGATTATGAGCGTATCGGTGAAAGAATGTACGTTGAAATGATTTATGTAAATTATGAAGACGGTGCAGACAAAGACCGCTATGTTGAGATGGTGAAAAAAGCAGCTGCTACAGGAAGAACTTTAGTCCTGGGATGTAAAGATGTAGAAGTTGCAAAAGCAGCTCTGGAAGTATGCAAAGACGGCAAACCGGTATTAAATGGGGCTACTCCAGCAAACTATGCTGCAATGAACGAAGCTGCAACAGCAGCAGGCGTTGTTCTTGGTGTATCCGGTGCAGACTTAAATGAAATTTACGATACTGTTGCAGCTCTGGAAAAGGCAGGAAATAAAAACCTGGTAATCGACGCAACAGGAGCTTCTGTAAAAGAAGCGTATGCAAATGCAGTTCAGATCCGCCGCGCAGCTTTAAAAGATCAGGACAGAACTTTTGGTTACCCAACTATTGTAAATCTGGCTGTTCTGGCTCATGGTGACAGAACTATGCAGCAGGCTCTGGCTTCTGTATTCACTATGAAATATGGTTCCATCGTTGTTCTGGAAACATTGGACTACGCAGAAGCTCTTCCATTATTCGGTTTAAGACAGAACGTATTTACAGACCCGCAGAAGCCAATGAAGGTTGAACCGGGAATCTATGCATTAAACGGTGCAGATGAGAACTCAATCTGTCTGACAACAGTTGACTTTGCTCTTACATATTTCGTTGTATCCGGTGAACTGGAACGTTCCGGCGTACCATGCAACCTGATCATCTCCGATGCAGGCGGACTTTCCGTATTAACTGCATGGGCTGCAGGTAAACTGTCCTCTACATCTGTTGCTAACTATATTCAGGAAAATGTAGAAGGCAAGATCAAATCCAGAAAACTGGTTATTCCAGGAAAAGTTGCTGTATTAAAAGGCGACATCGAAGCAAAACTTCCGGGATGGGAAGTTATTGTAGGTCCTCTGGAAGCAGTACAGTTAGTAAAATTCCTGAAAGATTTAACAGCTTAATGTTTGCATGAGCAGCTTATGGCAGGCTGCCTGTGTGGTCGGAAACTTTTCCGGCTGTCATGTGTGAAAAAGGTGAGCGGTCCGTTTTTGCGGACCGCGATACCCTCAAATCTTTTCTTCCTTTCTGAATCCCCCTTTTTATTAGCAAGCTGGGATACTCCCGATTTATAGAAAAAGGGGAGAGCAGAGGCTGAATAGATTGAAAATAGGATAATAAAAATTATATATATTAAAAAGGAGAAACATTATGGCTAAATTTGTAACAATTGGTGAAAGAATTCACTGCATTTCCCCGTCTATCCGCAAAGCTATGGCTGAACGTGATCCGGAACCAATCTTAAAACGCGCAAAAGAGCAGATTGAAGCTGGTGCTACTTACCTGGATGTAAATATCGGACCTGCAGAAAATGATGGTGAAGAGTTAATGAAATGGGCAGTTCAGCTGATCCAGTCCAATTTTGATAATGTTCCGTTAGCTCTGGATACAGCAAATAAAAAAGCAATCGAAGCTGGTATTTCTGTATACAACAGAAGTAAAGGAAAACCAATTGTAAACTCTGCAGATGCGGGCGGAAGAATTGAAAACATCGATCTTGCTGCTGCAAATGATGCAATTGTTATCGCTCTTTGCTCCGCAGAAGGTATTGCGGCAGACAATGATGAGCGTATGATGCACTGCCAGAACATGCTGGAAAGAGGTATGATGCTGGGTATGGAACCTACAGATTTATGGTTCGATCCATTATTCCTGGTTGTAAAAGGTATGCAGGACAAACAGATGGAAGTTCTGGAAGCTATTAAGATGTTCAGCGATATGGGATTAAATTCCACAGGCGGTCTTTCCAATAATTCCAACGGTATGCCGAAACACATCCGTCCAATTATGGACTCTGCTTTAGTTGCAATGTGTATGATGCAGGGCTTAACATCAGCTATCGTTAATCCATGTGATCTCAGACTGATGGAAACCATTAAATCCTGTGATATTTTCAAAAACAACACTTTATACGCAGATTCTTACCTGGAAATCTAATTTACAGATGCCCGGAGCATGTAAAAAATGTTTTCGGTTATACAGGGTAAATTCGGCTGCTGCAAAATCATCTGCGGCAGCCGTTACAAAAATAAGAGAAAGGCAGAATTCCTATGTTTAAGGTGACTTTTAAATTCGAAAGCGGCGAAGATGTCACGACCTTTGCCCAGGAAGGCGAAAATCTGCTGGAAGTAGCAAGAAAAACCAATGTGGCCATTGACGCGCCCTGCGGCGGAAATGCTTCCTGCGGAAAGTGTAAGGTAAAATTAGTCGGAGGAGAGATCCATTCCCCAAAAACACGGCATATCTCTGAGGCGGAGTATGCAGAAGGATGGAGACTGGCATGTGTAAGTAAGATCACAGGTGATGTTGCGGTGGAAGTCCCTGATATTGCATCTGCTTACCGCAGTCGAATGAAAGTTGCGGATTTAAGTTCGAAAGCCGAGATTGAAATCTTTGAAAAGGCAAAGAATGATATAGAAGCGGCAGGAATTGCCTTAGAGAACAGCATGGACGTAATTACGGTGAAAATGGACGTACCTTCTTTGGACGATACTATGCCGGATAATGAACGTCTTCTGCGTACAATCAAGAAAATGACAGGTGCACCCAAAGTTCGTATGACTTATCAGGTGCTGCGCAAACTTGCGCCTGTATTCAGAAAGAGCAATTTTGAAGTTCAGTGTGTGATCTGCAGGACGGGTCAGGATATTTTCATCTACGATGTATATGCAAAAGATGAGAAGGTAGTGATCGGAGGTCTTGCGGTGGATATCGGTACTACGACAGTATCTGCTCTTCTGATCAATATGCAGACTGGTGAAGTGATCGGGAAAGCTTCAGCCGGAAACGGTCAGATCCGGTATGGTGCGGATGTAATTAACCGTATCATTGAGTCTATGAAACCCGGGGGAAGCGACAGACTGCAGAAAGCAGTTATTGAGGAGACGATCAATCCTATGATCGAGCAGATGTGCCGGGCATCCGGTTTTAAACCGGAACATATTTACCGCATGTGTGTTGCCGGAAATACCACAATGAATCATCTGCTGACAGGTATGGAAGGAGACCCCATCCGTATGGAGCCGTACATTCCTACCTTTTATAAGACAAATTCTCTGTTTGCTTCAGATATTGGATTAAATGTGAACAGAGATGCCCATATTATTGTGGCTCCCAATATTGGAAGTTATGTAGGAGGAGATATCACGGCGGGAGTATTGGTAAGTATGCTGTGGAATCGTCCCGAATTTTCCTTGTTTATTGATCTTGGTACTAATGGTGAGCTTGTGTTCGGAAACTCTGATTTTATGATGAGCTGTGCCTGCTCCGCAGGACCAGCCTTTGAAGGAGGAGATATCAGCTGCGGCATGAGAGCTACAGACGGTGCTATTGAAGCATGTACGATTGACCAGGAGACTATGGAGCCATCTTATCACGTGATTGGCGATGAAGGGCAAAAGCCGGTAGGGCTGTGCGGTTCAGGAATCATTGACGTGATAGCGGAGTTGTTCCGCACAGGCATTATTAATCCCAAGGGAAAATTCATACGTGAGGGCAAACGTATCCGTCATGATAAATATGGAATGGGAAGCTATGTACTTGCCTTCGAAGAAGAGGCGGGAACAGAGAAAGACGTAGAGATCAATGAAGTAGATATTGATAATTTTATCCGTGCGAAGGGTGCGATCTTCTCTGCTGTACGTACTATGCTGGCATCCCTGGATTTTGACGTGGAAATGATTGATGATGTCTATGTGGCTGGAGGTATCGGAAGCGGAATTAATATGGAAAATGCTGTGCGGATCGGCATGTTTCCAGACATTCCGAGAGAGAAATTCCATTATATCGGAAACTCTTCCTTGTCTGGTGCCTATGCTATGCTTTATTCCGGAGAAGCAGAACGGAAGTGCTATTCACTGGCGGCGAATATGACGTATTTGGAGCTGTCCGCAGTTCCCACTTATATGGATGAATTTGTGGCGTGCTGCTTTATTCCCCATACAGATACTTCCCTGTTTCCGTCCTGTGTACAGGAGTAAAAAACAAAAATATCCGAGGTGAAAACTATGAATTTTGACTATGCAAAGGACAGTAAAGAACAGCGCCCCTATGAGTATTATCTGGCGGCATATAAAGAAATGGATCCAAAAGAGATCAGTGAGAGGACAGGTTTTCCATATGAGGAGGAGACAGGTACTTTTACAGTGGATCTCATGGGGAGCAAATATCTTGTTTCATTCCCGGATTATGAGATTCATCACGAGGAGGATTCTGTAGGAGTCTATCCTCTTGATGAAGCAATGAATGCAAAAATTCTGATAATCCGTTATATGACGGAGAGACAGACAGTACCTTCTTCAGGCAAATTTATTACTTACCATGAAGTTCCCTGGGGAGAGGTATATTTCAGACAGTTCCAGGGCAGATGCCTGATGCGGCTTGCTTTTTCCTACGGGAATAAACTGGAAATGTTTCAGAAAGTAATGGAACATCTGGGAGCAGAACGTTCTTCGGAGGGTGATTGTGCATATACACTGGAGTTTATGGAACATTTTTATGTGAAGTTTATTCTCTGGGCAGGCGATGATGAATTTCCGCCTTCTGCACAGATTCTGTTTTCAGATAATTTCGCTGTGAGCTTTGCGGCGGAAGATTTAGCTGTGGTGGGAGATATTTCCATCAACATGATGAAAGCATTAGAAAAGAAGCTGTCTTAAAAATATTGTGAAGTAATAGTAGAGTAGGTATTGCGCGTTAAGTGTCATGGGATGGGAAGTTGTCCATGAACGAAGGTAATCATTGATTGTCCACGATGTAATATTGCGTCCGCTACTACATTAAAGAACTGATATAAATTCTTCTCTTTGGTGTAGTAACTACTATGCCATACACAGGATGAGGGAAGGAGAGTGCCCGGAGATAATACCGGGTCTGCCTTTTGCGTGCAGACAGCAAAAGAGGAGGATTTATAAAAATGAAAAGTACCAACAAAGTCAGGATTATGGCATTTGCCGGAGTCCTTATTGCAATGAACATTGTTCTGGCAAGACTGGTTGCCATCAACATCGGTCCTACACTGAGGATTACAGTCAGCCAGACACCCATTTTTCTTGCCGGTTTCTGGTTCGGTCCAGTGATAGGAGGCATCTGTGGATTTTTGGGAGATTTGATCGGAAGTCTCCTGCAGGGATATGCACCAAATCCGCTTATCTCTGTATCAGCGATTCTTGCCGGTGTATTGCCAGGCCTTTTAAGGCATGTACTCCTGAAAAAAGCAGATTTATGGCGTTTTCTTGTAATCATCGGGCTGCAGGGAATTATTGGTTCTCTAGGATTTACCTGCCTGGGACTGCATATTTATTATGGAACACCCTGGAGTGTTCTGTACGCAAGCCGTCTGGTCCAGACCCCTCTTTTAGTAGTGGTAAATTCTATTTTGGTCTTTATCCTCTACAGAAGCCCTCTGACTGCTTATGTTAAGAAGAGCGTTTCGTCGGGGATGCAAAATACCTTACATGCGGGGGTAGAGAGTAAAAGGTAGGAAAATATAAAACAGGAAATAATATGGCGTCTGCCATTTTATTGTGACAGGGCGAATCGTCTTTGTGCTGCACTTGTCATTATATAACAGCAGAACTGATTTCTGGTTTTGCTGTATCAAAAGGTGCTGTTGCATTCACAGACAGATGTCTGAGTGATACGACAGCCCTTTTAATAATCAAAAGGAGGATGTTACTATGGGATTCAAATCAGACATCGAAATCGCACAGGAATGTACAATGGAGCCGATCACCAAGATTGCGGAAAAAGCAGGGATCGACGAAAAGTATCTGGAACAGTACGGAAAGTACAAAGCAAAAATTGACTACAACTTAT